>Ga0172367_10003754_pt1 | contig 19356 bp, 19 predicted proteins | sample Lak10m_FD_114542 | JGI IMG/M metagenome (GOLD analysis project Ga0172367, IMG submission 114542) | Freshwater microbial communities from Kabuno Bay, South-Kivu, Congo - kab_022012_10m | ecosystem: Environmental > Aquatic > Freshwater > Lake | place: Democratic Republic of the Congo: South-Kivu...
TCCCAACTCCCCCAACCAACTCCCTCTCACGCTCGCCCCCCCTCACGCCCTCATCCAAGCCGCCGCCGCCGCCCCAATAATCCCTGCCGCACTGCCCGTCTCCGCCGACACAATCGGCAAATCCCGATGACCCTCCCACCAAATGTGCTCCCGCGCCGCTTGAATCACCGCATCCCGATACGGACTCGCGATCGTTCCCAACCCACCCCCCAATACCACCAACTCCGGATCCAACACGTTTACCAACCACCCCACCGCTCCGCCCAACGCGTCCGCAGCCGATCGCGCAACCACTCCCGCCGACCAATCACCAGCCGCTAACGCCGCCAACAAATCCTGCCCCGTCCGCGCCACGCCTCCCAATTGATGGAATCGTGACAGCAACGCCGGCCCCGCCGCCACCTGCTCCAAGGTCGGCCTCGATGCCCGAGTCGGTCGCTCGTCAAATCCCGGCATCGGCCCGCTCGCCATCGTCCCCGTCGCCCCGCACGCACCCAAAAAGGGCCGCCCTTCGATCATCAAACACGAGGCAATGCCCGTCCCAATGGTCACATAAAGAAACACTCGCGCCCCACGACCCGCACCAAATCGCGCCTCAGCCAACGCCGCCGCTCGTACATCCGCCTCCACAACCGTCGGTGCTATCACCCCCAATCGCTCGCTCACCATCAGACCAGGCCATTTCAAACAGTTCGCACTCGCCACTCTCCCCGCACGGTCCACAATTTCACATACCCCCACCCCAATTCCCTCCACAACTCCTCCACCACCGGTCACGACCTCCTGGAGCTCGCGCACTACGGTCTCCACCTCTCTCAATACCACCTCCGCACCGCGCTCCGGTAAGGTCGGAAAAATCCGGCGCTCGCCTAACACACCCTCCGGAAATCTCACCACCCCCGCCGCAATCTTCGTCCCTCCCACATCCACCCCAATCGCCGTAAAGGGCTTCATAGGACCGCCCTCCCGCTCAGCTTCGAGGCCGCCACTTGCTCCACAAACACCCACGTGTCCTCATGCCCCTGCAACAACGACGCCGGACACCCATCCGATCGCTCCCCCTCCACCATCGCCGTCACCGCCCCAATCTTGTGCGCCCCATAGGCCATGATCAGCACCTTCTTCGCCGATAAAATCGTCCGCATCCCAACCGTAACTCCCTTCGACGGCGCATAGTCCCCGCCAAACCAAGAACGATTCGCCTCTATCGAAATCGTCTCCAAAGCCAACAACCGCCCCCCCGAGTCCTCTGCACTTCCAGGTTCGTTGAATCCCAAATGTCCGTTCTGCCCTAATCCCAACACAATCACATCCAAACCGCCCGCCTCTGTAATACGACGCTCATGCTCCCGCACGCTCGCCAAGGCGTCCTGTTCTATCGAACTGACCACGTGAAACTGAGCCGATGGAATCCCCCACGCCACCCCCACCGACCGCTTCAACAGGTTCGCGCAATTCCGAGGTTCCTCCAACGGCACCCCTACATACTCGTCCAAGGCAAAGACGTTCAGATGCGAAAGCTCCAATCGTCGCTCCGCCACGCGCCGATACAGGTCCAATGGGGTGTTCCCCGCCGCCACCATCACATTGCGCACGCCCGACGTCGTCAACCACCCAACCAAACGGTCCGCAGCCGCCGCATTCGCCTGCTCGGCCGTCGCATGAATCGCTAAGTTCATCGTCACTCCTCAAGTTGTAGGCCGGTTAACAGCAACCGGCACACTCCCCGCTGTAGGCCGGTTGCCCTCAACCGGCGGCCTCCCCGCCCAAACGCCAATGTTCATCGTCCCTCCGAAACTCCTCGTGCCAACGACCGAATATACGCCGCATTGCACCCACAACACCCTCCCAAAAACCCAATCCCCTCCGGCTTGGCCGATCGACCAAAACTCACAAAATCGGTCCTCGACACTTGGATCGTTTCCAAATCATCCGGAAACGCCGACAACCGCGTAAAGCTATGGCATGCGTCCGTCGTGTGAAACGCCGCCGGCTGCGCTGCCAACGGCACATCCGTGACCGCTCGCATCTCGCGCAACAACGGAAGCATGCGCTTCGGATCCTGCTCGCAGTTCGCCCCCACCGCGATCGCCCCAAGGTCCGCCATCACCCGCGCACACTCCGCCGGACTGTGACCATCCGTGCATTGCGAAATCAACGGCCGAAAGCTCATCGTCGCCACCGCCGGCAACCCCGATGCCGACGCCGCCTCCAACGCCACCCGCATCTCCGCCAAATGGAAGAATGTCTCCAAGATCAGAAAATCCACCCCCGCGTCCTTGAGAATCCGGATCTGCTCCGCGATATGATCGCGCGACTTCCCTAACGATTCCATCCCCTCGCGCTCCGTCAGCTGCGTCCGCGATACACTGCCCGCCACCAACGCTCGATCTCCTCCCACCTCTCGCGCCAGCTTCACCGCCGCGGTGTTGATCGACTCCGTCTCCGCCCCATACCCCGCCCGACTCAGCTTCTCGCGCGTACCGAAAAACGTGAGCGCCTGCAACACGCTCGAACCCGCCTGCAGAAACTCCCGATGAAGCTCTCGCAATGCATCCGGGTTCTCAATCGCAACCTCCGGCGTAAACTGCCCACTGCCGCGGCCGGTTCCCACCTTCTCCCGACCCGACCCGCTGTCCACATAGCCGCGCCGTTCAAGCTCGATCAAATACCCGCCATCCCCCAACACAACGCCTTCTTTTAACCGTTCAGTTATGGATTTCATTCAGTGGTTTCTCTTGTTCCGTCTTAATGGTTCCGACATCCGCCCAATCCTCTTCGCATTCGCTCACTCACTGCGCCGTGCCTTCGCCGCCAACTCCGATATCGGAGGCGGGCTTTCCATCGCCAATGCCAGCACCGACACCAACGCGATCCCAATCCCAACGCCTTCCCGTAACGAGATCTTCTCCCCTAAAAAACCGATGGCGATGGGCACGCTGACTAATGGATACAAACCCGCCACCGGCGCGATGATCGACGCCTTCCCCCCATGGGCAAAGGCCAACAGAATCGCAAAGTTGCCCAAACTGAAGAACAAACCCAACGCCACCACCAACAGCCACGTTCTTCCCACCAGCCCCGCCTTCAATGGCTCGTACATCATCAACCCCACGCTGACCGGCACAAACGCCCACAAAAACCACAATGCCGATCGCTCCCCACTCACGTGGTTCGTCGACAGTTTCTGGAACAACCCCGACACCCCCCATAGTCCAATCGGCACCAGTGCGTAAAACAACCAAGGGTTCATCACTCCCACTACGCTCGTCACGTTGAAGAGGTAAATCGCCAGAATCGATAGGCCAATGCCCACCGCTTGGATCCGATTGAGTCGTTCGCCCAACATCATCACCGCCAACCCGATCGTCACCAACGGATACAGCGCTGTTAACGGTACCACCGTCGAAGCCTTCCCACCCGCGTTCAACGCATGGTAATACGCCACATTACCCACACAGGTCAAAAGCCCCGCCATAAACGCCAACACCACTCCGCGCCGACCCTCCCCCCCCACAGGCTCCACAGTCTTCGTTCGCCCCAACGCCACCATCACCGGAAGCAGTCCGAGGGTCGACAACGCCTGGCTCTGCGCCGCCGTGATCGCGTCCCCGATGAGTTTCGAGATCACCGCCCACAACCCCCAACAAACCACGGCGAACACCGTGAACACGAACCAACGCGGCACCGCCCCTCGCCCCATCGTCATACACCCACCTCCCCCGTAACTATTCCGAAGGATGCCGCCCCGCGACCAAGTCCCCTGCGCCCTGCCGATAAACCATCACCTTTGTCCCCCTGTAGGCCGTGTGCCCTCACACGGCGTCGCCCTCCCTGCCTCCACGCCCCACCGCAGTTCATTGACCCAATGCTTGAGGTTTCCACCTCGGGGAAGTCCACTCGTATCCCGAACTGTTCTTCGTCACGCATCGGCTCAGTGTTCTCGCGATCGATCATGCACCCGATGCGCCGATCCCATCGCCTGCGGTTCCTCGATCTCCAACGCCTCAAATCGGGTCTCCAACGGCAACGCGCGCCCATCCCGACCCGACTCCCCAGCTCGAATCAAAATCTCCAAGACATGCAACGCATGCTCCGGTGTCACCCCAGGCTTTCGCCCCGTCCGCAAGCATGCGATCAGATGGCTCAACCCCTCCGTCCACGACCAGTCTGGCGCGGTCTCCTTAAACACCTGCCACGCTCCAGCGGTGTTCTGCCAGAGTTCATACCCGTCCGGATCCCAGTCGTCCCCCATCATCTGAACCGTCCCCTCCGTCCCGTAAATCTCCACCGCCGGACACCGATACTGCTGCATCGTAAAACCGCTCGTCACCACCGCGAACGTGCTTCTCCCAAAATCCAGCAAGACCTGCGCGTTGTCCTCCGCCTCCACTCGCACACGTCGCCCCAACATCTCCCGCTCCGACACCGCCACACCCGTCATCGCCATCACCCGCTGCACCGGCCCCAGCAACCCCGTCAACGTCGTGATGTTATAAACCGCCAAATCAAACAAACACCCTCCCCCGCGCTTGTAAAACCACTCGTTCCAGTCCGGCCCCGACCACCCATACCGCGCCCGCGCCGAACACGGCGTTCCAATGTCCCCGCGTCGTATCCGACCCGCAAGGGTCCGAAAGGTCGGGCTCAGGGTCGTAAACGGCGCACACACCAAATGCCCCGAACTGCGCTCCGCCAACTCCACCAACTCACGACCCTCCGCCAACGTCGTCGCCATCGGCTTTTCCACCAACACATGTTTCCCCGCTTGCAAAGCCGCCCGCGCTAAACCCGCATGCTCCGGCATTGATGTCAAAATCAACACCACGTCCACATCCCTCGCCTCAATCACCTCTCGCGCCTCCACTCCATAGCGCTCCGGCCGCATCGTCTCCATCACAGCCGCCCGCTGCTTTTCCCGCCCACACATTGCCCTGAGCTCAACAATCCCACGCGCACGCAATCGTTCCACCACCGGCCCATACGCCGTCATCACATTGCCACATCCAACCACCCCCAAACCAATCGGGCGCAACAAAGGCTCTGCAGGGTTCGATTTCACACGCTTACCATTTCCATCAACGACCACACGCAATGCGAGTCAAAGCTCAAACTCTCAACTCCACATCCCGCTCTTCAACCAACACTTCGTCGACCGCATCCACCATCCGTGGGGCAGGTCTCCGACCTGCCGGTTCACCGCGCCTCCGGCACGGTGCGCCAAGACGCCGGACCGCCTGCATCCCTGCCGACACGCCGCGAGTCTCATCGCCTCTCAGTCCCCCAGGCTCCCGTTCGTTGCCTATCGCACCTCGCCTCAAGACCATGAAGCAGCCGTGTCATCGTTGGGTTTGAGTTTCATTCAACTCGATTTCATGTTGTGTCTGCAACAAGATATTATAGGCTTGTCGCATGCCCGTAAGTGATATGTTGCAGTCGCGCCTCGTCGATATGCGCCCCAGCGAGGCCGAGGTCACCCGCCGACTGCTCCGCAATCTCGGTATCGTCGCCGAAAAATCCCTCCGCGATGTCGCCTCCTCCTGCGAAACCAGCGATGCCACCGTCGTCCGCGCCTGTCGCGCCGCCGGTTTCGATGGCTTCCAAGATCTCAAGTTCCATGTCCTACGCGAGTTGACCGGCGGCACAGAGCTGCGACCGCCCTCCACCGGAGATGAATTCTACGGTCGCGATATCGCCGCGAGCTTGCTCGCCGCCAATCCCGCCATTCCTCAAGCCGCCCTCCTCCTCCGCAACGCTTCCCGCGTCGCCCTCTCCGGCGTCGGAGCCTCCCACGGCCTCGCCCTGGTGCTCAGTGATATTCTCTTCACCATGCGCAAACAATCCCTGCTCGTCCTCGACCCGCACTCCGCCGCCTTCGCGTTCACCCCACCCACCCAAGGTCTCATCCTCATCGCTATCTCGCACTCCGGCGAATCCCAATGGCCCATCCGCACCGCGCTCGAGGCACGCAAAGCTCAAGTCCAGTCCATCGGCCTCACCAACGAGCCCGGTAGCGAACTCGCCCGCTCCGTCGACGTCGTCCTCACTACCCAAACCGTCGAACGTCCAGCCGGAAGCTTCGCCATCGCCCCACGGATCTGCCAACTCGCCGTTCTCGATCTCTTACTCACCCACGCCCGCTCGCGTCTCCCACCTCCTCCCCCATCCGCGAAACGCTCGCGTTCTCGATCTCAAACCACCACTCTCCCCCAACGCCACCCCAAGCCCACTCGCCCATGAACCGCCCTCTGCGCCCCCCTGTAGGCCGCGTGCCCTCACACGGCGTTGCCGCTTCGCCAGGTAGGGACGTCCCGCTGGGACGTCCGCGTCCGGCGACAGCCGGACGCTCGGGAGCCAGACGTCTCGCAGCCCTCCCCAAGGCCATCAAGCTCCTTGACCCAAAGCCCCATTCCGTCCGGCTGTTGGCCGGACGGGGACGTCCCAGCGGGACGTCCCTACCTCGACACCACACACCCCTACAGATTCACAGACCCAGCACACGAGGCTTAGCTTCGAAACGACCTACTCCTAATCTTACTCCCACTCCCTCACCCCGACCCGCAACGGTTGTTGCATCTTTCCCTATGATCCGTCACCTCTCCCGCCGCACCGCCCTGTTGCTGCTCCCCTGGCTCTGCTTCTCAAGCCTGCTCCCACAGGGGCACACGGCCGACCCCGTCTACACCCCACCCAAGTCCGAATGGTCTCCACTGTTCAATGGCAAGGATCTCTCCAATTGGGATAAGTTCCTCGCTACGCCCAACAGCAACGCCCCCCTCGTCGCCAATGTCGACCCGAAGAACGTGTTCCGCGTCGACTCGCTCGATGGCGAAAAGGTCATTCATGTCACCGGCGAAAACTACGGAGCCATCACCACGCACCAGGTGTTCACCAATTTCCACTTCCGCGTTCAATTCAAGTGGGGTCTCAATCGCTGGGGCGGTCGTGCTAAGGTCGGCCGCGACAGCGGCATCCTCTACTGCGCCATCGGTCAACCCAATCCTCACACCGGCTGGCTCCGCTCCATCGAAAACAACATCATGGAAAAAGGGGTCGGCCAATGGTGGAGCGTCAACGGAGCCATCATCGACGCCGAAGGTGAGTGGATCTCTCCCGAGAACGAACTCTACGTTCCCTACAAGAAGGAGGGGGCAGGGGAACAGAACATCGTGTGGAAACCCGGCGCACGACGGATCACCGCTCTGCCCTGGAACGGGATCACCCCGCCCTTCGATGTCGAACAAGTCTTCGGCAACTGGAATACCGTCGAAGTGTTGTTCTGGGCCGGAAACTGCATTCATATCCTCAACGGCCATGTCAATCTCGTGGCTTTCAACCCGCGCTTTCAAGAGGCCGGCCAGTGGCAGGCTCTCACCCACGGCCGCATCCAACTCCAGTCCGAAGACGCCGAGTTGTTCTACCGACTCCCCGAGGCCCGCCCACTCCACGAGGTGCCACCCGAACTGCTTCATCACCTCGTCTCTCCAGCTTCCACCAACGACGACTTCTTCCCGCTGCTCTCCGGGCCAGCTCTCAAAGATTGGAAACAGGCCGGACCGGGTCAGTTCGAAGTCCAAAACGGCGTCGCCACCGCCCAAGGTGGCATGGGTTTGTGGTGGTTCTCCGGCCGTTCCTTCACCAACTTCGTTCTGCGCGGTGAGTTCCTCCAAGAACAGCCCATCGCCGACTCCGGAATCTTCATTCGCTTCCCAAATCCAGGCAACGATCCTTGGTCCGCCGTCAAACAAGGTCACGAGATCGAGATCGGTGACCCCGACCCCGAGATCCCCACATGGCGCACCGGCTCCATCTACCCATTCCAAGCCTCCATCGCCGCCCACACCAAACCTCCCGGCCAGTGGAACGAATACGAAATCGTCGCCCGCGAGCATAACTACTCCGTGCGTATCAATGGTCGCCTCGTGACCACCTGGACCGATTCCACCGCTCGCAGTCTCCATGGGTTCATCGGCCTGCAAAATTATAACGATGACAAAACCGTCCGTCATCGTAACCTCCGCGTGAAAGAACTGCTGTGAACCCAGCCCTCCGATCCCCATCGCGCACGATCCTCGCACTTTCCACGCTGCTCGCCCTTCCCTTCATCACCCCCACACACCGCTCCCACGCCGCATCCCCTCTCCCCCAACCCCTTCCAGGCTGGCGCATCGAAGTGCTCGCCGAAGCGCCTAACATCACTCATCCCACTGTCGCCGCCGCCGCCCCAGACGGACGGGTCTTCGTCGCCGAAGATCCCATGGATATCCGCACCCCAAGAGCCGATGCCACCGAAGGCCGAATTCTCTGCCTCCACCCCGATGGCCGCCTCACTGTGTTCGCCGACCGCCTCCATGCGGTCTTCGGCCTCCAGGTGCTCGATGGCAAAGTCTACGTGCTCCATAACCCCAAGTTCAGCGTCTTCGACGACGTCCAAAGCGTCGGTCAGAATCGCCGCGATTTAATCCAACAAACCCTCCCTGAACCCTGGGCACTCAATTGGAACGACCATGTCCCCGCCAATTTCCACCTCGCCATGGATGGCTTTTTCTACGCCGCCTCCGGCGATAAAGGGCTCTTCAATGCCCAAGGGACCGATGGCTCCCGCGCCAATCTCTCCACCGGCGGCATCTTCCGCATACGCCCCGATGGCTCCGGCCTCGAAGTGCTGTCCCACGGGGTGCGCAACATTCTCGACGTCGCCCTCAATAGCCAAGACGAGCAGTTCACTTACGACAACACCGACGAACACGATTGGATGGGACGCTTCACGCACATGGTCGAAGCGGGGTACTATGGTTACCCCCACCATTTCAACCCACGCCAACCCTACACGCTGTGGATGATCGACGACTACGGCGCTGGCGCCGCCTGTGGCGTATTTGCCAACACCGAGGACGGCCTGCCCCCCGAATTCCACGATAATCTTTTCCTCTCCGACTTCGGCAAACGCCAAATCATGCGCGTGCGCGTCCAACGAGACGGAGCTTCCTACCGCGCCGTCTCTAAAGAAGATCTCTTCCCCAACCCTCCCGGTGACTTCCGTCCCGTTGGCATCACCCCCAGCATCGACGGTAAAAGTCTCTACATCTGCGACTGGCAATACCGCGACGAAAAGGCCGATGTGAAAGTGGGTCGTTTGCTCAAACTCACTTGGATCGGATCCCAACACGGTTCACCTAAGCCCGCCTGGTTCGTTCCAGCCGCCTCCGGCCAACCGTTCCAAGCCACCACCCCAGATCTCGTCCAAGCCCTCTCCCACCCTTCGCGTCTCGTACGCCTGACCGCTCAAAGACGCCTCTCCGAACGCGCCTCCTCCACAACCTCCACTCCAACCGAGGTCGTCAATGCCCTAACCAACCTCCTCGCTAATGCCAAGGCCAGTTCCATCGCCCGCTCTCATGCGCTTTGGGCTCTCGACAGTCTCAATAACCCCACACACACCTCCGCTTCGTTCCAAACCGCTGCTAACGATCCCGACCCCAATCTGCTCCGCCAAACCGCACGTCAGATTGGCCTTCGTCGTTCCACCAACGGCATCCCGACTCTCTCCCGTCTGCTCCAGCACTCCGATGCCTCCGTCCGCTTCCAAGCCGCCACCGCCCTGGGTCGCCTCGGTGATCCACGCGCCGTCCCTTCTCTCCTTGCCTCACTGCAACGTCAACCCCAAGATCTCTTCGCCCGATACGCCGCCTTCACCGCCCTGAATCGTATCGGCACCAATGCCCCCACCGCTTGGTCGAACATCGTCCAAGGTCTCGAACATCCTTCTCCTCAGGTCTCTGAGGCCACCGCCTCCGCCCTGCGCGATACCTACGACCCGCAACTCGCCGAGGTGCTCATCCGGATCTTTCGCGACTCCTCAAAGCCGCTCAAAACACGGCTGACATCCCTCAGTCTTCTGTCCCTGATGCACCACCAACCCCCCGCCTGGAAGGGGCAATGGTGGGCCTACCACCCCGCTCTCCAACCGCCGCCAGAGAAAACCGTCGCTTGGTCCGCTACCGAAATCATTCTCAAAGCAATGCGCGACGGGCTACAGGAATCGAGCCCTACTCTCCGCAGAGGCTGCATCCAAGCACTCGCCCTCGCAAAGGATCGCGCCTCCGCCCCCGCTCTCCGCGCGCTCTACCCCACCGAAACCGACCCCGCCACGCTCGCCACCATCCTCCGCGCACTCGGCTCGATCCAGGATCCTCAGGCCATCTCGCTCGCCGCTTCCGCGCTTCGCTCAAATCGTGATCCCGAACTGACCCACGCCGCCATCGAAACCGCAGCCCAAATCGCCTCCCCCGAAGCCGTTCAGGCCCTCGCTGATTTCGTCAACACTCCGACGGAATCACACGAGTCTCTTGCACTCGCCGTTCACGCCCTCGGCAGTCTCAAAGCCATCCCCACATCCTCAACCATCGCCGCGCTCTCCCAACACGATTCCCACCTCGTCCGCGTCGCAGCGCTCACCGCCTCCGCTCAACTCCAAGGTCTCACCGCAATCCCCCTGCTCACAACCAGCCTCCAAGATCCGGTCACCGACGTCCGCCTCGCCGCCGTCAAAGCCCTCGCCGATCTCAAATCGACCAACACCATCCCCGCTCTGCTCCAAGCTCATCTCGATCCCGATCTCCGCCCAGACGCCTTCCGAGGTCTCACACGCACCCCCGACCCCCGCGCCCTTGATGTCCTCCTCGACGGACTCGCTTCTCGTAACCCCACGCAACGCAACGCCGCTCACTTGGCGGTCCGTAACATCCAAAGTAACGTGCTCAAGTCCATCCAGGCCCGAGCCGACTCCCTCCCTCCCCAAGCCCTCTCCGAACTCAGACAGATCTATGCCGGCAACCCCGAGGCCGAAGCCGGTCCGCTCTTCGCCAAATCCATCCAGAAGCATTCGCTGGACGAGTATCTCCAAGCCGCAATCCAGATCCCCGGCGATCCCAGCCGCGGTGAAACATTGTTCCGTGAACCCAATGGCGTGAATTGCATTGCCTGCCATCGTGTTCAGCAACTCGGTAGCGATCTCGGCCCCGACCTCTCTAGCATCGGCACTCAATTCGATCGCCGCGCACTCGCCGAATCCATTCTCTATCCCAGCAAAACCGTCCGCGAAGGCTACCAGCAGATCACCGTCGCACTCGCCGACGAGGAAGAACTCAGCGGCGTGGTCAAAGGGGAAACCGCCGAAGTCCTCATCCTCCGCGACAGCTCTGGACACGAGCATCGCATCCCCCGAGCTTCCATCAAATCCAGGACCAATAGCGCCACCTCCATCATGCCCGAAGGTCTCCAGTCCGCTCTCTCTCTCGAAGAATTCGCCGACCTCATCCGCTACCTCACCACGCTAAAGTAAAGTAGGCGAAGCCGACGGATTGAAAGACAGATACCAAAGCCAGTCTCGCTTCCAGCCCAAGAACCGTCATCTCACCCCCCCCTGTAGGCCGTGTGCCCCCACACGGCGCTGTCACCCCCCCCGAGACCCCAAATCCCTGGGAGCCCCAAATCCCTGGGAGCGCCGGCACCCTTGCCGGCTCCGGAAGTCCCAAAGCCCCTGGCAACCCCGACCCCAGGACCGCAGCGTTCACGCCGCTTCACCCTCCTCCAACCCAGCGCGTCCAAATTCTCTAGACACCCTCGAACATCGATCACCGAAGCATCATAAATTCCGCGCACCCTCGCCGCCCCCCCGTCTTCCCCACTCCTGCCCATGAACCGTTGACATCGCGACCGCCCGCCACCGCCAGGTAGGGACGCCCCGCTGGGGCGTCCGCGTCCCGCGAAAGCGGGACGCTCCGGAGCCCAGAGTCTCCTGGCCTTCCCCAAGGCCCAACGACTCGCGACCCCTAGCCCCGTTCCGGCCGGCCATGGCCGGCCGGGGACGGCGCAGCGCACCGTCCCTACCAGGACTCCTTGCGCACCCGCCATCGTCAAGCCCCGCTTCATGGACCCACTGCGCGAGGTTCCATGTTTAAGTCAATCTTCTCACCTCCTACCCCTTCCTTCTCACATCCTCTTCTCACGCCATCACCGCCTCAATCGGTTCCCCTTCCACATTCGTCAATCGGCGTTGCACACCATTGTGCTCAAAGGTCAATCGCTCGTGGTTCAACCCCAGCAAATGAAGGATCGTCGCGTTGAAATCATACAGGGGATGCACATCCTGCACCGCGCGCTGCCCCAGCTCGTCCGTCATCCCATGACTCACCCCACCTCTCACACCCGCCCCCGTTAGCCAACACGTGAATCCATCCGGGTTATGATCACGCCCCACCGCCCCCTTCTGGAAAAATGGCATCCGACCAAACTCCGTGCACCACACCACCAGCGTGTCCTCCAGCAATCCGCGCTGCCGTAAATCGCGTATCAACGCCGCCGCCGGTTGGTCCAGGATTCGCCCGTGCCGATCATACTGCTCCTTCAGTTTGCTGTGCCCATCCCAGTTGAGCTCCCCTCCGCTCGCATACGCTCCGTTAAAGAGCTGCACAAATCGAACCCCGCGCTCAACCAGTCGACGCGCCAAAATGCAGTTGCGCGCAAATCCCGCCTTAATGGGGTCCGAAGTGTCATCCGCCCCATAGCTCCTCAGCACATGCGCCGGCTCGCGCGTCAGATCCCCAATCTCAGGCACGCTCAGCTGCATCCGCGCCGCCAATTCATAGCTCGCAATCCGTGCGGCCAACTTCCCATCACCCGAATGCGTCTCCAGATGGCGCCGGTTCATGCCTCGTAAGAGCTCCCGCGCCGCATCATCTTCCTCCGACGTAATCCCAACGGCCTTCAAATGCCGCACCGGATCTTTCGCGCTCAACGTCGTGCCCTGAAAGGTCGCCGGCAAGAAGCCAGGTCCCCAGTTGTTCGAACCGTTTTGCGGCACGCCGCGCGGATCTAAGATCGAAACAAACGCCGGCAAATCCTGGTTCTCGCTGCCCAAGGCATAACTCACCCACGAACCCAAACTCGGAAATCCATCCAACACAAATCCCGTCGACAGAAAATTCTCCGCCGGACCATGCGTGTTGCTCTTGCTGGTTAACGAATGGATAAACGCGATGTCATCGGTCAGTTCCCCCAAATGCGGGATCAGGTCCGAAACCATCTTGCCCGTCCGCCCGCGCGGTCGAAAGGTATACTGCGGTCGCGCCAAATTCCCCGCCGGCCCCTGAAACGTCACCGAAGGCCCTCCCGGCAATGGCTTGTTGTCCCATCGTATCAGCTCGGGCTTGTAATCCCAGGTCTCCAACTGGCTCACCGCCCCCGCACAGAAGATCACAATCACGTTCTTCGCCCGCGCCCGATGATGCCCCGCCCGCGCCGCATACGGCCGCGCCGGATCAATCACCGGCCCCGCCGACGCCAACAACCCTTCCCCGCTCAAGATCTTGGCCAACGCAATCGAGCCCAACGCCGTCGCGCCGTGGGTCAAAAACCCACGCCGATCCAAAAGGTGTCGCCCCCGCAGTGCATAAGGATCCGGTCGGCTGTTCATGGCATGTAGAGAAACTCGTTGCTGTTGAATAACGCCCGACACAACGTGCGAAGGCCGTGCTCACGCACCACAGGCAACGCCGCCGCCACCTCCTCAACCTCCGCAGCTCGTCCCAACGCGAGCTGATACGCTCGTTGTATCCGAGCCGCCGCATCCCCCCCCACCTCCCGCTCCACTCGCTCCGCAAAGACCCGCGCCTGATCCGCCGTGAATCGGCTGTTGAATAGGTTCAACGCCTGGATCGGCGTCGTCGACTCACGTCGTCGCGCCGTGCTCTGGCCGGCGTCCGGACAGTCAAAAGCTCCAAACACAGCCTCCCGCTCCCGCCTCACTTTGTGCGCATAAATCATCCGCTTGTGCCCCTCCGCTCCAAACGTCTCCACCGGCTGGAACCCGACCAACCCTCCTCGGAAGTTAAAGAGATCAAACCCTCGTCCTCCAACCGCAAGGTTCAAGTTCCCACTCACAAAGAGCATCGAATCGCGAATCGATTCCGATTCAAGCCGACGCGACGGAAATCGCCACAGCAACCGGTTGTCCACATCCTTCGACGCCGCGCTCGCCTCATGCCGCGTGGATTGTCGGTAGGTCGCCGACAAAACAATCAGACGATGCATCGTTTTCGTCGACCAACCGGAACGGACAAACGTGTCCGCAAGCCAGTCCAACAACTCCGGGTGCGAAGGTTTCGCTCCGTTTTTCCCCAAATCGCTCGAAGTCTCAACCAACCCGACTCCGAAGTGCCCCTGCCAAATCCGGTTCACCATCACACGGGCCGTCAACGGATTGTCCGGGCTGGCAATCCACTCCGCTAATGCGTGCCGCCGCTGCCGCTCCTCGGCGTCCCTCGTCAATCGCATCGTGCCCAACACCCGAGGCACCGCCGGTACCACCTCGTCCTTGGGCTGCTCCGGATCTCCCCGATGCAACACCCGTATCGTGTCCGGTTTCCGAAACAATCCCGCAAAGGCCATCCGCCCAACCATCCCCTCTCCGATCGCCTTCTCCAACCTCGTCTTCTCAGCCAATAACCCCTCCACCTCCGTCGCCTCCGCAGCGTTCCGCGTCGTCACCGCAATCGCACTCCCCACCGACTCCCCTTTGCCAAACGGATGCCGATCCGTCGAGTCCGCCACCAACACCCAACCTCCCATCGCATCACTCACCTCAATCGTATAGCTCGTCGCCAATCGATCCTTGAACTGTCCCTCCCGATCCCGTCCCCAAATCACGCGATCCACCTCGTGCTCCTCCGTAAACTCAAGAACCACCCACCCTTTGCCGTTCTCATTCGACATCCAACTGCGCGAGTTACCATACCGTCCGTCATGGATCTGCCGCAGCTCATGCCGGTCTGCCACCACCGTGTCACCCGAAGATCGCACCCGCGTCCCCAGGCTCGCTAGCGCGACGTTCCGCCCCGTCGCATCCAAAACCTCCAACTCGTCCACGCACGGCTCCAGGTTGTTCGTCGCGCGCACCGTGAATCGCACGCTCCGTGTCCGCATCGGCCGAAACCGATCGACATTCTTCGTCGCTACAACCCCTCGACGCAACGGCCCCGCTCCTGAAGTTTGGCTCAGCCCCACACGCGCCAATGGCTCAAAATCACCCAACCGACGTTCCACCGCCTCAAGCCTTGGCTTCAGCCGCTCCGCCTCGCGTCGCCGCATCTCAACCTCCGCCGAACGAATCTCCCGATCCTCATACTCCACACCCGCATAAAACGCCTGCATCGAGTAATATTCCCGCGCCGTGATCGGATCAAATTTGTGATCGTGACAACGCGCGCAGCCCACGCTCAATCCAAGAAACGTCTGACCCGTGTTCACCACGATCTCATCCAACGCATCCTGCCGCGCCAATCGCTTCGAAACATCATCCGCCCCGATCTGGCCCGATAATAACGCCGACGCCGTAATCAGAAAACCCGTGGCCGTATCTTCCCCCATCGCGTCGCCCACAATCTGCTCCCGAATAAACCGGTCATACGGAGTGCTCCGATTGACCGCTTGAATCACATAATCCCGATACGGCCAGGCGTTCGTTCGCTCCGTGTTGACCTCAAATCCGTGCGTGTCCGCATACCGCACCACATCCAACCAATGCTGCGCCCAACGCTCGCCATGCCGTGGCGAACTGAGAAGTGCATCCACCACCCGCTCGTGCGCCCCACCTCGCGTGTCATTCCGAAATCGTTCCACTTCCTCAATCGACGGCGGCAGCCCAGTCAAATCAAACGTCACCCGCCTCAACCATGTCAACCGATCCGCCTCCGGTGCCGGCCGCAATCCCTCCAACTCCAACCGCGACAGCACAAACGAATCCACCGGGTTCCTCCCCCACCCCTCAGCCTGCACCGCCGGCACCACGGGTCTCTGCACCGGTCGAAATGACCAGTGGGTCTCCGCCCCGAATACCTCCCCCACTCCCATCGCAACGATTACTCCCAACACCACCAGCCTAGACCACCCACGCACACACCACCCCAATCCAAAGCCTATGCGATTCGAAGAGTGGTTCACGTCGACATCCTATCCCATCACCGCCACACAATGCAAAGCCCGAACCACTGCGTTTCCGACCCCCTCTGCGCCCTCCCCCCTCTCCGCGCCCCCGCGTTAAAAATCCCCCAAGCCCCGGGAGCACCGGCACCCCTGCCGGCTCCCGCCCCGAGCGCCTCCAAGCCTCAACGCTTCGTATGGAGTTCCGCCTTCAGGCGGTCCGCAAGCCCTCACGCTTCCACGCACCCCAAAACACAACTCGCCAGGACCGTGGCGTTCACGCCGCTTCAACGTCCTCCAACCCAACGCCTCCACCTTCTCGAAGCACCCCCCAAACCTCACACCCCTCACCTCCTCTCTGCGCCCTCCTCCCTCTCCGCGCCTCCGCGTTAAGAATCCCCCAAACCCTGGGAGCGCCGGCACCCTGCCGGCTCCCGCCCCGAGCGCCTCCAAGCCTCAACGCTTCGTATGGAGTTCCGCCTTCAGGCGGTCCGCAAGCCCTCACGCTTCCACGCACCCCAAAACACAACTCGCCAGGACCGCGGCGTTCACGCCGCTTCACCGTCCTCCAGCCCAACGCCTCCACCTTCTCGAAACATCCCTCAAACCTCACACCCCTCACCTCCTCTCTGCGCCCTCCCCCCTCTCCGCGCCTCCGCGTTAAAAATCCCCCAAACCCTGGTAGCACCGGCACCCCTGCCGATCCCCCTGTCCTCCCTCACTTCCCGACTCCATCCACCATCTCAAATCGCAACGTTCCTCCACGCTCAATCTCACTGTGTCGAATCCATCGACGCTCCAAAATCTCCCCGTTCAATCGCACCCGTCGAACAGCCCAACGCCGCGGCGCATGATTCTCCGTCTCCACTCGCAACACACCGTCCTTGAGCCGCATCGTCGCACGCTCAAAAAGCGGTGCCCCGAGCTCATACCGATCCGTGCCCGCCACCGGATAAAACCCCAAGGCGCTAAACACATACCAAGCCGACAGCGTCCCCCCATCGTCATTCCCATCCAAACCGTCATACGTGTCGCTATACTTATTCTCCAAAATCCAACGAACCCACTTCTGGGTCAGATCCGGCCTTCCCGCATCGTTAAACAGATACGCCGCATGAATGTCCGGCTGGTTGCCATGCCAATAGTTCGGCCCCGGGTTCCACCCTCCCCTCGCCGAATCCGCTTCCGCAAAAAATGCGTTCAATTGCTCCGCAAAGTACTCACGACTCCGGAACAAACCGATCAACCCCTCCGCATCATGCGGCACCGCCCATCGCCATTGCAGCGCGCTGCCTTCCACATACGCCTTCGTGTACTTGCCCTTCAGATCCAGATAGGTCAGCAGCTTCGGCTTGAACGGTTCAAAAAATCTCCCCGCCGCGTCGCGCGGCTGAAAATACTGCGTCGCCGGGTTCCAAAGGTTGCGATAATTCCCAGCATGCCCCCGAAAGAGCGCCGCGTCCTCTCGATGGCCCAATCGCTCCGCCAACAACGCAATCGCCCGGTCCGACCACGCAAACTCCAACGTGCGCGCCACGCTTTCTTCCATCCGATCCGAGGGACAATACCCATGCTTCAAATACGCATCCACCCCCTCACGCCCCGAAAACGCCGCCCCAGGCGGTGTCGCCCCCAACGCCGTGCGCCGCATCGCCTGATACGCCTTCTCGATGTCAAATCCACGAATCCCCTTCAAATACGCCTCCGCCATCACGATGTCCGCCGGCGTGCCCAGCATCGAGTTCGAATAGCCATGCCCCGAAGGCCAACGCGGTAACCATCCCCCTTGCTCCAACATCCGCACCAACGAGTTCATGAAATCCTGCTGCTCCGCCGACGCAATCAATGTGTAAAGCGGGTGAACCGTGCGAAACGTGTCCCACATCGAGAAATCCGTGTAGTACCGGAACCCTTCCGCTCGATGGGTCTTTCTGTCGAATCCGATATACTCACCGTTCACATCTTGAAACAGCGTCGGCATCTGAAACGTCCGATACAACGCCGTGTAGAAGATTTCCCGGTCTCGCTCCGAACCTCCCTCAATCTGAATCGTCGAAAGCCGCTCCTCCCATGCTCGCAAAGTCTCGCGCCGGATCGTGTCAAACTCCCGACCTCGGGTCTCCTCATCCAAATTCGCGCGCGCGTTCGCAACGCTCACATGCGAAATCGCCAAGGCCAATTCAACGCTCCCCCCGCCCACAGGTAAATCAAAGCCCAGATCCACCCCCACGCGATCCCCCTCTGCCATCTCCCGACCCTCCACCCGGGTTTCACCAATCCAGGTCCCAAAACGCTTTATCGGAACCCGGCTCCGCGCCACGAAGTATACCCGCAATCCACCGTAACGACCCGCAAATGTGCCGTAGGTCTTAATCGTTCCCTCCACCTCACGTGCACCAGGCAACACTCGAACCGATCCCTCCCCACTCCGCCGACCTCCCAATGCATTTGACACATCCAACATCAGATGGGCACGCGACCCCGCACCCCGAGTCTCATCAAAGGTATACCGATGCACCCCCACTCTCGGCGTCGCCGTCAGCTCCACGCGGGCTCCAATGTCCCGAAGCACCACCGAATAATACCCCGGCTCCGCCATCTCATCAGAATGCGAAAACGATGTCGTATAACCCGCCTTCAACTGACTCGGCTCAATCAAGTCCCGTGTCGGGATCACCAGAAAGTGCCCCCCATCCGTCGCCCCCGTGCCGTTGAGTCGCGTGTGACTAAAGCCCAACAACTGATCGTCTCCATAATAATACCCGGAGGTGTTTAAAGCCCGCGACCGGGTCACGATCGACGCCGTCTCCGGCCCCAATCGAACCATACCAAACGGCGTCATCGCGCCAGGAAAGTTGTGCCCGCACACCCACGGGATTCCTCCGGTGCCAATAAACGGGTTCACCCGTCGCACGGGTTCTGTGCCCTCCGTCCTCTCACTCTTACGGATCGGCGTTCGGTTGACCACACTCCGATACTTCAACACCCAACCTCCAACAACCAGCACCAGTGCCAAACCCAATCCCAGCAGGCCCATCCCCACCCATCGCCAGATCCGCTTCCACCGCCAAGCACGGTGCCCGCTCACCACCCCCCGACCCTTCCTCGTATTCGCGTTGTCAGTCATAATCTCAACTCTTCGCTCACCCGCCATCTGCGCCTGTAGGCCGTGTGCCTCCACACGGCACCGTCACCCCACTCCTCAAACCTCACACCCCTCTTCTCCACCCTGCGCCCTCCTCCCTCTCCGCGCCTCCGCGTTAAAAATCCCCCAAACCCTGGGAGCGCCGGCACCCCTGCCGGCTCCGGAAGCCCCAAGGCCATTGGCAACCCCAGGACCGCGGCGTTCACGCCGCTTCAACGTCCTCCAACTCA
>Ga0172367_10003755_pt1 | contig 19353 bp, 17 predicted proteins | sample Lak10m_FD_114542 | JGI IMG/M metagenome (GOLD analysis project Ga0172367, IMG submission 114542) | Freshwater microbial communities from Kabuno Bay, South-Kivu, Congo - kab_022012_10m | ecosystem: Environmental > Aquatic > Freshwater > Lake | place: Democratic Republic of the Congo: South-Kivu...
CCATCCGCCACGACGACGAAGAGTCCGAGTTCGAGATGAGCTTCGCCGCCTGATGCCCGCCAAGGTGACAGCCCAGGATGCCACGCTCCAGCCGTTCCAAAACCGACGGCTGGTGCTGATGGCCTTCCTGCTGCTTGTCGCCTTCTGCGGCCTCGGCTACCGGCTCGTGGACTTGCAGGTCATGCAGCACGAGGCGCTCAAGGCCAAGGCCAACGCCCAAGTCCGCCAGACCCGCCTGCTCGAACCGCGTCGCGGCGACATCCGCGACGCACGCGGCAACCTCCTCGCCACCAGCCGCCCGGTGAAGACCGTCTTCGCCGACCCCGTGCTGATCGGCGACCGCCAGGCTGAAATCGCCCGCGCGCTCGCGCCGATTTTCCGGGTGCCCGAGGCCGAGCTGCACAAGCGTCTCCTCCCGCAAATCACCGTCCGCACCAACCCCGTTGCCACACTTGATGGCGCACTGCTCACCAACCGCAACCTCGTGCTCGTGGACGGCTACGTCCTCGCGCCGCGCGGCGTGCTGCACACCAACCGCTATATCGCCCTGCAAAACGGCGTGGTCACAACCAACTACTACGCCGTCGCCACCAACTCGCCACTCGTTCTCTCGAACAGCTACGTCGTCATCACCAACCAGCTCGTCGTCTCGACCAACCGCCACGTCGTGCTCGCACACAAGGTGCCGCTGGAGCAGTGGGCGCAAATCACCACGGCAATGTCGAAGCTCACCTTCGGGATGTCGCTGGAGGAGGAGAAGCGGAAGCTGCCGCGCAAGGAACGCGCCTTCTACCGCGAGCTGCGCGCCAAGGCCATCAACTCCGACCCGGTGGACGACCAGATTCGCATTTACCCGAACCAGTCTCTTGCCGCGCACGTGCTCGGCTTCATGGGGCCGGTCACGCGCACGAATGCGGCGGGCGAGGTCCGCACTGAGTCGCTCGGCCTCGACGGCCTCGAGCGCGCGCTCAACGACAAGCTCAGTGGCGTCCGTGGCTGGCGCGAGACGGAAGTCGGCGGTAACCGCGCCGAACTGGTGATGAACCGCCAGCAGGAAGTCGAGGCGCAGGACGGCCTCAACGCCGTGCTCACGCTCGACGCCGCGATGCAGCACATCCTTGAAACCGAGCTGGCCGAAATCATGGCGAAGTTCAATCCCGCCAGCGCCTCCGCCATCGTGCTGCGCCCGCGCACCGGCGAAATCCTCGCGATGGGTTCGCGCCCGACCTACGACCAGAACCAGCCGGGCAAGTCCCCCATCGCCGCGCTCAAGAACCGCATGACGGTGGACAGTTACGAGCCGGGTTCGACTTTCAAGATTGTCTCCATCGGCGCGGCGCTGAACGAGGGGCTGACCACGCTCGGCGAGCGGATTGATTGCGAGCGCGGCACCTGGTTCTACAAGGGCAAGCCGCTCCGCGACCACGACCCGCTCGGCGTCCTCTCGGTCGAGGACGTGATGATGAAGTCGTCAAACATCGGCTCGGCGAAAATCGGTCTGCGCCTCGGCGACCAGGGGCTGTTCAATTACCTCACTGCCTTCGGCTTCGGCGAGCGCACCGGCGTCATGCTGCCCGGTGAGGCGCGCGGCCAGCTCATCCCGTTGAAGAAATGGGACGGCATCACCGGCTCGCGCGTGTCCATCGGCCACTCCGCCGCCGCGACGCCGCTCCAGATGGCGATGGCGATGGCGGCCATTGCCAACGGCGGCAAGCTCATGCGCCCGCTGCTCGTGGATCGCCTCGAAGACGCCGAGGGCAAGGTGGTGTTGAAGAACCACCCGCAAATCGTGCGGCAAGTCTTCAAGCTGGAAATCTCGAAGCAGGTCGTCGAGACGCTCAAGCGCGTGGTCTCCACCGATGGCACCGCCGCCGGTGCACGACTCGGTTACTACACCGCCGCCGGCAAGACCGGCACCGCGCAGAAGCTCGTGAACGGCGAATACAGCCACTCGAAATACTTCTCGTCCTTCATCGGGTTCTTCCCTGCCGACAACCCGGAGCTGCTCATCTACGTGGCCGTGGACGAGCCGGAGAAATCCAAGGGCTACTACGGCGGCATCGTGGCCGCGCCCGCGTTCAAGAACATCGCCCTGCGTGCCGCGAACCACCTGAACATCCGCCCCGAAACTGCCGTGGGCGAACCCGTGACCGGCCTGGCGCAGGCGCCGCTGGTAAACAACCGGACGAACTGAAGTGAACGCCACCCAACATACCGAGAGCACGCTTTCTGAAAGTAGGACAGTGCGTTCCGCCTGTCCTTCTGACTCGGAGATTCCGCTCAAGCGGTTTGACTTGGACGGAGGTCAGGCAAGATGCGCTGACCTACCAGTAAAGCCCGCACTCCGCCGTGCGCCCTCCCGCTCGCTGGTCCTCGTGCAGAGCTGGATTCCGTTCTCGGTTTCCCAGCGCGGACAAGCCGGTATGCAGCAGAGCACTTTGCGCGCTGCCGAGGCTTTCACCCTTTTGTCGAGCGAGCTTGCCACCCGTCGTGGCGACGCAAAACCACCAACCGCCTGACACCATGCTCTTGAAACAACTTCTCGATGGCCTGCCGATGCTGCGTTCGGAAGGCCCGCTCGAGCGATCGGTGGCGGGAGTAACCGCTGACTCCCGCCGCCTTTCGCCGGGCATGGTCTTTGTCGCGGTGCCGGGGGAGAATCACGACGGCCATGACTTCATCAGCACGGCGATTGACCGGGGCGCTGCCGCCGTCATCTGCGAGAGGAACGGATTTTCCTCCGGTCGCGCGACGAAGGTGAAAGTCACCGACGCCCGCGTCGCGCTCGCGGTCGCGGCGGCGAATTACCACGGCCACCCGAGCCGCAAGCTCAAGGTCATCGGTGTCACCGGCACGAACGGCAAGACCACCGTGAGTTTCATGGTGAAGCACATCCTCGAAGCCGCCGGCATTCACGCTGGCCTGCTCGGAACCATCCGCTACGAGATTGGCGACCGCGTGCTGCCGGCGCAGCGCACCACACCGGAGTCGTCTGAGATTCAGGCGTTCATGGCGCAGATGATTCGCGCCGGCTGCGAGGCGTGCGTGATGGAAGTCAGCTCGCACGCGCTGGCGCAGAAGCGCGTTCACGGCGTTGACTTCGACCTCGGCATCTTCACGAACCTGACGCAGGATCATCTCGACTTCCACGGCGACATGGAGAGCTACTACGAGGCGAAGAAGCAGCTCTTCACCTCGATTCAGGCCGGCGCGAAGCCCGGCGCGTCGGTGCTGAACATTGACGACTCGTTCGGCTCCCGGCTGGCGCGCGAGACCAGCGCGGAAGTGCAGCTTACCTACGGCCTCGACGAGGCGGCCAAGCTGCGCGCCACCGAGTTCCAGCTCGGCCACGGCGAAACGACTTTCACTGCTGAGACGCCGGCGGGTCGCTTCCCCGTGACCATGCCGCTCATCGGCCGGCACAACATTTACAACGCGCTCGCCGCCATCGGCGCGGGACTCGCGTTGCGCGTGCCCATCGCGAAGATTCAGGCTGCGCTCCGCACGATGCCCTCCGTGCCGGGCCGCTTGGAACGGATTTCCGCCGGCCAGCCCTTCAGCGTGTTCGTGGACTACGCGCACACGGACGACGCGCTCCAGCACGTCCTCCGCACCGTGCGCGAAATCACTCCGGGCCGCGTGCTGCTGGCCTTCGGCTGCGGCGGTGCGCGCGACACAGACAAGCGCGCGAAGATGGGCAAGGTCGCCGCGTTGCTCGCCGACCACACCATCATCACGAGCGACAACCCGCGTCGCGAATCGCCCGCCGCCATCGCCGCGCAGGTTGAGTCCGGCTTCCGCTCCATTCGCGCCGACCAGTTCAGCGTGGAACTCGACCGCGCGCAGGCCATCCGTCAGTTGCTTCGCCTCGCGCAGCCCGGCGACACCGTGCTCATCGCCGGCAAGGGCCACGAGACCTACCAGGAATTTGAGGACACGGTCGTCCCGTTCGACGACCGCGTTCACGCGCAGGAAGCGCTGGACGAACTCGGCTGGACCGAACCGCAACTCGCGAAAGCCGCCTGACATGGCCCGCCACGGAAAAGAAGAAATGGCCTGGAAGCCGCGCCGCCTGCGCAAGCAGGACATCGAGGCGCGCGTGGCGCATTTGCAGAAGAACCTACCGTCCGTGGTGCGCGAGGTCTTCGCGGGCGACGAGGCGCGCATGGGGGCGGAGATGGCGGCAGTCACGGGCGAGCCAAAGGAGTCGGGTGCGCCAAAGAAGAAATCCAAATTTGCCGTGCTGCTCTGGGAGCCGCGCGAGTCGTGATTTCGGTCAACCAGCACAAACCATGAACAACGCCGACACCGCCCAGCAGACCGCCCGCCCGCTCCGCAACGTGGACCTGTGCCGCCGCGTCAGCGCGCTGCGCACGCAGCCCGCCGCCGCCGCGCAGCCCATCTTTCCGGATGCCGACGCCGTGCCCGCCGCACTCAACGCGGACGCCGGCCTGCGCCAGCTTTTCCGTCGCCCCGTCACCGTGCCGTGGCTGGCCAATTCCGACGCGTATCGCTCCCTCGCCGAGTAATGGACCCGCGCCCGCTCAAGTTCGTCGCCGACGCGACTGCCGGAGAAATCCTCCGTGGCAGCCCGGACACGCTCGTCCGGCGCGTCTGCACGGACTCGCGGCAGGCGCAGCCGGGCGACCTGTTCATCGCCATCGCGGGCGAGAAGTTTGATGGGCACAAGTTCATCGCCGAGGTGGCCGCGAAGGGCGTCGCGGCCGTGATGGTGGAGAAGGCCCGTGCCGGCGACTTGCAGTCGCCGTCCGCAGTGCTGGACGCGAAAGACGGCGACTGCAAGTCGCCGGCACTCATCGTCGTAGCAAACACCCGCACTGCTTACGCTCAACTCGCTGCGCGCTACCGGCAGGATTTTGACATTCCGGTCGTCGCCGTCGGCGGCTCGAACGGGAAGACGACGACGAAGGAACTCATCGCCGCCGTCCTCCGCGAGCGCGGGCCGGCGCTGTGGAGTGAGGCGAGCTTCAACAACGACATCGGTGTGCCGCACACGCTGCTGCGCTTGGAGAAGCAGCACACGGGCGCGGTGCTCGAAGTGGGCACGAACCATCCCGGCGAACTTGCGCCGCTCGTGAAGATCATCCAACCGCGCTTCGGGGTCATCACGAGCATTGGGCGCGAGCACCTGGAGTTCTTCGGCGATGTGAGCGGTGTCGCGCAGGAGGAGGGCTGGCTGGCCGAGTTGGTGCCGGCGAACGGGATTCTTTTCGTGAACGGTGATTGCCCGGAGGCGGACGCCATCGCCGCGCGCACCAAGGCGAAGGTTGTCCGCGTCGGCTTCGGGCCACGCAACGACTGGCGCGCAAGCGACGTGCGGTTCGATGAGCACGGCGTCGCGTTTCAGGTCCGCAGCCCTTACGACGCCTTCAGCGGCGCGTATCGCATCGGGCTGCTGGGACGGCATCAAGTTTTGAACGCTTTGCTCGCCGGGGCTGTAGGAACCGAGGTTGGTCTGACCCGAGAGCAAGTTGGGCGCGCTTTGGCGGGATGCACCCCGCCAAAGATGCGCCTGCAACTTTGGGAAGCGAACGGCGTGCGCGTGCTCGACGACGCCTACAACGCCAACGCGGACTCGATGCTCGCCGCGCTTCAGACGCTGCACGACCTGCCGTGTGCGGGCCGCCGCGTGGCGGTGCTCGGCGACATGGCGGAGCTGGGCGCGCACAGCGTCGCGGCGCACATTGAGGTTGGCCGTCGCGCGGCGGAGTTGGGCGTGAACCGCCTGTTCGCCGTGGGCAAGATGGCGGGCCACCTCGCGGGCGCGGCGCGGGCCGCCGGCTTGAGCGCGGTGACGGAAATCGCCGAGGTCGCGGGCGCGGGCGAGACCGTGCGCCGCGAGCTGCTGCCGGGCGATGTCGTGCTGCTGAAGGCTTCCCGCTCGACGCGTTTGGAGCGTGTCGCCGACGCGCTTCGTAGTCGCAACCTTCAGGTTGCGAATCCCGGCGCGCAGGCTGAAGCCTGCGACTACAAACCTGGAATGAACTGACCATGAATGCAAAAATGGACCGACAACAACAGCGCGTCGTGAAGAAGCTGGCGCGGGAGTTGAAGGACAGCGCGCGGCTGCCGGGCTTCCTCGTGCGGCTTTGCCGCTGGGAGAAGATGCGGCACCGGCACGGGCTGTTCACGCTGCAACACCGGCACGACTAGCCGATGATTTTTTACTTCGCCCAATGGCTACAAGAGCAAGCCGCCGGAACCGCCTGGGCCGACTCGCTGTCGGTGCTGCGGGTGTTCCGCTACATCACCGTGCGCAGCGCGGGCGCGGCGATTTCGGCGTTGCTCTTGAGCCTGTGGCTGGGGCCGCTGGTCATTGCGTGGCTGAAGGAAATGAAGTTTGGCCAGGACTATCTGGACAAGGCGCAGGAGGCCGGCACGACGGCGACGCAGGTCTTCACGAAGAAGGGCGTGCCCGGCATGGGCGGCATTTTGATTGTGCTGGTGGTGGACTTGACCGCGCTGCTCTGGGCGCAGTGGAACGAGTTCATCGTGCTGACGCTGGTGTCGCTGCTCGTGCTGGCGGCGCTGGGCTTCTACGACGATTACAAGAAGCTGACCGAGCAAAAGAGCGCGGGCGCGGCGGAGAACGTGAAGCTGGTCGTGCAGTTCGCGCTGGCGGGCTTCATCGCGTGGATGCTGTGGCTGATGCCGGAGACGAAGAAGCTCATCACCGAGGTGCAGGTGCCGTTCTTCAAGAACGCGGTGCTGACGGATGCGGCATGGGTGGGCGGACTCATCGCGGTCTGCGCCATCGTGGGCAGCAGCAACGCGGTGAACATCACGGATGGCCTCGACGGGCTGGCCATCGGCTGCACGCTCATCGTGACGACGGTTTTTCTAGTGTTCACCTACATCGCGGGCAACGCGGTCATCGCGCGCTACCTGTTTGTGCCGTTCGTGCCGGGCGCTGGGGAACTCACTGTGTTCTGCGCGGCGATGATTGGCGCGAGCCTGGGCTTTTTGTGGTTCAACTGCCATCCGGCGCAGGTCTTCATGGGCGACACGGGGTCGCTCGCGCTGGGTGGTGTGCTGGGCATCATGGCGGTGCTGATTCACCAGCCGTTCGTGCTGGTCATTGCGGGCGGGGTGTTCGTGGTGGAAATCGTCTCAGTGATGGTTCAGCGCGGCTGGTTCAAATACACGCGCCGGCTCTACGGCAAGGGCAACGAGCGGCGGGTGTTCCTCATGGCACCGCTGCACCATCACTTTCAGAAACTCGGCTGGTATGAGTCACAAGTCGTCACGCGGTTTTACATTCTGTGTGTTGTCTGCGCCGTGGCGGCGCTGGCGACCTTGAAGTTGCGGTGAGGATTTTGCCGCGAAAGAACGCAGAGAACGCAAAGAAAGAGAATGAAGTTGAGCAAGACAATGGTTGTGGAAGCTCGGATTGCACCGCAGAGGCGGGACGGACGCAGAGAAGAATCGCGTTGGCCTGCTCTGCGAACGTCCCGCCTCTGCGGTGCAACTGGCGCTTCCTTTGTGCCCTCTGTGCCCTTTCGCGGCTGAAACATAATGTTCCGGCTCCAAGACAAAGTCGTGCTGGTCATCGGCCTCGGCCTGAGCGGGGCGGCGGCGGCGCGCTTGCTCGTCGCGTGCGGCGCGTGTGTGACGGCGATGGACAACTCCGACACGCCGGCGCTGCGGCGCGAGGCGGAGGAGTTGCGCGACCTTGGCGTGCGGGTGGAACTGGACCTGCGGCTGCCGCCGGCTGGACAGTTTGATTTCGCCGTGGTCAGTCCCGGTGTGGCGATGGATTCGCCGCTGGTGAAGGAGTTGCGCCAACGCGAAATTCCCGTCATCGGCGAGATGGAACTCGGCTGGCAGCAGGCCGTCTGCCTCAACATCTCCGTCACCGGCACGAACGGAAAAACCACGACGACCGAGCTTATCGAGCACGTCCTCGCGCACTGCCACAAACGCACGCTCGCCGCCGGCAACATCGGCAAGCCACTGTGCTCGGTCGCCGACGAGACGAAGCAGCTCGACTACCTCACGCTCGAAGTCAGTTCGTTCCAGTTGGAGACGATTCGTTTCTTCCGGCCTGCCGTCGCGGTGCTGCTCAACATCACGCCTGACCATCTCGACCGGCATCACTCGATGGCCGACTACGCGCGGGCGAAGGCGCGCATCTTCGAGAACCAGCAGCCGTTCGACTGGGCCATCGTGCAGACCGAGGCACTGGCGATGCTCCGCACGCTCGGCGTGAAGGTGCCTTCCAAACTCATCACGTTCAGCGCGCAGAACCGCCGCGCGGACATCCACCTCGACCGTTCGCTCATCATCAGCCGCATGGAAGGCTGGGTCGGGCCGCTGATTGACCTGGAGAAGACCAACCTGCGCGGCCCGCACAACGCCGAGAACGTCATGGCCGCGCTTGCGGTCGGTCGTGTGTTGCGACTGCCGCTGGAGGAAATGGTCGCTGCCATCATGAGCTTCAAGCCCGGCGCGCACCGTTGCGAGCTGGTCGCGGAAATCAACGGCGTCAAATTCGTCAACGACTCGAAGGCCACAAACCTCGACGCGGTGGCGAAGGCACTGCAAACCATGCTCGCGTCACAGCCCGGAGAACCAAACGTCCTGCTCATCGCCGGCGGTCGCGACAAGGGCCTCGACTACCACGACCTCGGCCCGCTTCTGGCGCAGCGCGTGAAGCACGCTTTCCTGCTCGGCGAGACGCGCGAAAAGCTCCGCGCGGCGTGGAGCCTCTTTACCCCTTGCACGCTGGTTGATTCATTGTTAGAAGCGGTCAACGAAGCCGTCAGAAACGCGGCACCCGGCGACATCGTTTTGCTTTCTCCGGCCTGTTCGAGCTTCGATTTGTTCCGTGATTACCGCCACCGGGGTGAAGTGTTTCGACAGGCGGTCGGGCAGTTGCAGCGCACAAGTAATGGCGGTGTCGCCACGGACAGCCCCACGAATGGGGTCGGTCGGAAAGAAAGTTGAGACTGGAAACCAGGTCGCGAGACGAAACGAAAAGTTTTTTTCAGATTTAACCAAATAATTTCGCCGGGGAATGGCCAGCTCCGGCGAGCCAGACAACGCAGCCACCAAAACGCACACACCATGAGCACTCCAAATCCGTTGAATCCGCAAGGCTCGCTCCTTGAGCAGAAAGCCAAGCGCAAGACCAACCTGCCCGTCATCGTCGCCATCTTCCTCGGCATCCACGCCGTGGTGCTCGGCGGCATTCTGATGGCCGGGTGCAAACCCGAACCAAAGCCCGAGGTGCAGAAGGTGCCCGAGCCGGTGCTGCCGCCCATCACGCCGCCCGCCGACCTCGGTTCGCCGGTCGCGCCCGCGCCGGGCTTGCCGCCGGGTGGAGCCGCCGCGCCGGGGACGTTGCCGCCCATCGGCAGCGCGCCCGCGCCTGGTCCGGGCTTCGGAGCGCCCGCCGCCAGCACACCGGGACTCGCCCCGCTGCCGGCCACGCCGACGGCTCCGCCGGTCGCGCCAGTCACACCGGCCTTTACGCCGCCGCCCATTACGCCCGAGCCGGTGCCGGTCGCGCCCGTCGCCGAGCCGAAGGTTCACGTCGTGGCGAAGAACGACTCGTTCTACACCATGTCTAAGAAATACGGCGTGAGCATGAAGGCCATCGGCGACGCCAACCCCGGTGTGGATTCCACCAAGCTCAAAATTGGCCAGAAGGTCAACATCCCTGCGCCTGCGCCGAAGGCCGCGAAGTCCGGCGGCGCTGGCGCCGCCCCCGACGCGGACGGCATCTACACCGTGAAGTCTGGCGACGTGCTCGGCACGATTGCCCGGCGGTTTGGCATCTCAGTTGCCAAACTCCGCGAGCTGAACAACCTCAAGACCGACCGGATCAAGGTGGGCGAGAAACTCAAGGTGCCCGCCGGTGGCGCGAAGAAATCCAGCGAGCCGGCCGCGAGCGCTCCCGCTCCGAAGGCGGAGCCTGTGCCCGCCGTGCCCACGCTCCCGCCATCGCTCCCGCCATTGAGCGAGCCGGCCCCGAAGCCGCCGGGCCAGTAAACAACCCGGTTCAACCAACCGACCACCCCAATCACCGATGCACCGGCTGACTGGCGACGATGGGACGAGAGCGTGGCACGGAGTGCCGCCACGCTCCGTCCCGTCGGCGGTCGGTCGGAGCGCAGGTGTCCAACCTGCGCGTTCCGGTAAGTGGCAGAGCAGGATTACGAGCAGGACTCGCCGCGGACGCATTTCTCCTGCTCCTAATCTCAATCCTAATCCTGCTCCCATCCTTTTTCGCCCATGACCCTCCGCCGCACCGCCACCATCTTCGCGTTCTGCGTCGCCGCCCTGCTCGCGCTGGGCTTGGTCATGCTCTACAGCGCGAGCATGACGCAGCAGGGCGAGGCCTTCCTCATCAAGCAGGCCCGCTTCGCGGGGTTGGGCGTGGTCGCCTGCTGTGTGGCGGCGGCGATTGACTACCGGGTGCTGCGCAAGCTTGTCTGGCCGGGCCTGGTTGTGGTCTGCCTGTTCCTCGCCTACACCGCCGTGAAAGGCCGCGATGTCAACGGCGCGCGCCGCTGGATTGACTTCCCCGGCTTCACCTTCCAGCCCTCCGAACTCGCCAAGGTCGTGGTCATTGCGATGCTCGCGCACTACGCCAGCCTCTATCGCGACCGCATGCAGGAGTTCACGCGCGGCCTCGTGATTCCCGGCGCGCTCGCGGGTTGCGCTTTGGTGCTCGTGCTCGCCGGCAAGGACTACGGCACCACCATGCTGCTCGGTCTCGTCGTGTGGCTCGTGCTGCTGATTGCCGGCGCGCGGCTGGTGTATCTCATTCCCCTCGGCCTCGCCGCCTTCGCCCTCATCTGCGGGCTGTTGATGAGCAACGACGTCCGCCGCGCGCGCATTGACGCCTGGCTGCACCCGGAGAAATACGAGAAGACCATCGCCTACCAGCAGCTCCAGGCGAAGTATGCCCTCGGCGCGGGCGGCGTGGCCGGCGTCGGCCTTGGCGATGGCCGGCAGAAAACCGGCTTCGTCCCCGAGCATCACACGGACTTCATCTTCTCCGTCATCGGCGAGGAATTCGGCCTCGCGGCCACGCTCGGCCTGCTCGCGCTTTACGGGCTGCTCTGCTGGTGCGGCTTCAATATCGCGTGGCGCGCGAGCGATCTCTTCGGCCAGCTCCTCGTCATCGGCATTACCTTCCTCATTGGCGTGCAGGTCTTCATCAACGTCGGCGTCGTCACTATGGTCCTGCCGAACAAGGGCCTGCCGCTGCCGTTCATCAGCTACGGTGGCTCGAACCTCGTCGTGCTGCTCGCCAGCGCTGGCCTCGTGCTCTCTGTCGCGCGCCGTGCCCACGACAAGCCGCTCACCGTCGCCGCGCCGCTCGACGACAATCCCTTCACCGCCCTCCCGCGCCCAACCTGATGCAGCCTGCCCCGGACAAACCCCTCGTCGCCATCGCCTGCGGTGGCACGGGCGGGCACCTGTTTCCCGGGCTGGCCGTCGCCGGCGAATTGCAGCGCCGCGATTGCGACGTGCTCCTGCTCGTCTCGCCCAAGGAAGTGGACCAGCAAGCCGTCCGCGCCGCGCGCGACGTGCAGGTCGCCACGCTCCCGGCCGTCGCGCTGCAAGGCAACCCGGTCGCCTTCGCCCGCGCCTCGCTCGCCTCGTATCAAGCTGCGAAGAAACTATTCGCCGCGCGCCCGCCCCGCGCCGTGCTGGCGATGGGCGGCTTCACCAGCGCCCCGCCAGTGCTGGCCGGGAAGAAGTTCGGCGCGAAAGCCTTTCTCCACGAATCAAACACCATTCCCGGTCGCGCGAACCGCTGGCTTGCGCACTTCGTGGATGAGGCGTTCGTCGGCTTCCCTCAGGCCGCGAACCAGTTGTGGACTCAACGCCACGCCGTCACCGGCACGCCCGTGCGCGAGCAGTTCGTGCCCGCCGATGCGGCGAGCTGCCGCATGGCGCTGGGCCTCGACCCGCAGCGCCCCACGCTCGTCATCACTGGCGGCAGCCAGGGCGCGACCGGCCTGAACGACCTCGTTTTCGCCGCGCTGCCCGACTTGGCCGCGCGCCATCCCGACCTCCAATTCCTCCACCTCACCGGCGCGAACGATGTGGACAAGGCGCGTGCCGCCTACGCCGCCCTCGGTAGCAGCCGACGTGAGGAGGCTCTGACTAAATCGAAAGCTCAAGCCAGCTCCGCTCCGCAACTCCGCTCCGTTGTGCAACCGTTCCTCACGGAAATGGAACTTGCCCTTGGTGCAGCCACGCTCGTCGTCAGCCGTGCGGGTGCTTCCTCGCTCGCCGAACTCGCCGCGATGCGCGTGCCGGCCATTCTCGTTCCGCTGCCCACGTCGGCGGACAACCACCAGTATTTCAACGCCCGCGCCTTCGCCGACACCGGCGCAGCCCGGCTGCTGAACCAGCGCGCGACCTCGCCCGCGCAGTTCGCCGCGCTTGTCTCCGACCTGCTCACGAACCCCGCCGCCCGCGCCCAGATGCAAGCCGCGCTCGCGCAATGGCACCAGCCCAGCGCTGCTGCGGACATCGCCGAGCGCATCCTCCGCACATGCGGATTGCCCATCACCGTCAACGACCTAGCGGAAGCCGAATGGCAGCCGCCCGAGCGCTTCGCGAGGCGAAACCTCAATCCGGTAGGGCGAGACTCCGTCGAGCCCCATTCCGAGCGCAGCGAGGCGAGCGGAGCGAGCATCTTCGATCACGCCCACCGCACCGAGATGCTCGCTTCGCTTGCGCCGCCTTCGCCGGCAAATGGGGTTCGACGGAGTCTCACCCTACCAACGGTCGCCACGCCATGACCGCCATCGCCCCAGAGCCAGTCACGCACACCGCTGACCTCGCGGCGGGACTGGGCGCGCTGCTCGCGCCCGCGAGCGTGCTGCGGCGCAACGAGCCGCTGGCCAAGCGCACGACTCTGCGCGTCGGTGGTCCGGCGGAGATTTACGTCGAGCCGGCGGACGAGGACGAGCTGGCGAAGGTGCTGCGCTTCTGCCGCGACCGCGACGTGCCGTTCTTCCTGCTCGGGCGCGGGTCGAACCTGCTCATCCGTGACGGCGGCATTCGCGGCGTGGTCATTCATCTCGGTGCGCCCGCCTTCTCGCACATCGAAGTGGACAGTGATCAACTGCGTTGTGGCGCGGGTGCGAAGCTCAAAGACATTGCGCTCGCTGCGAAGCGCCACGGCCTCGGCGGGCTGGAGTTTCTCGAAGGCATCCCCGGCAACCTCGGCGGCGCGCTTCGCATGAACGCCGGTGCGATGAACGGCTGGACTTTCGAGGCCGTCGTGACACTCCGCTTCATGGATTACACCGGCACGGCCCACGACCGCGCTGCGCGCGACGTGGAGACGACCTATCGGAGCTGCCCGTTGCTCAAATCCGCCGTCGCGCTCGGCGCGGTGCTCGCTGGCCGTCCGGCTCCGCGCGAGCAAATCGAGGCGAAGCTCGCCGAGTGCCAGCAGAAGCGCTGGACGTCACAGCCGAAGGAGCCGAGCGCCGGCTGCATCTTCAAGAACCCGAAGACCGTTCCCGCCGGCAAGCTCGTGGATGAACTCGGCCTCAAGGGCACGCGCGTCGGCGGCGCGGTGGTGTCCGACGTTCACGGCAACTTCATCATCAATGACGGCACCGCCACCGCGCGCGATGTGCTGGCGCTCATCGAAGTCATCCGCACCACGGCCCGCGCGGAACGGAGCATCGAGTTGGAAACCGAAGTGGAAATTATCGGGGAGGACGTGGCTTGAAAACTCCTTCCAAGCCCATGACAAAAGCCGAGGCTAACTTGCCTGCGGAGTGGGAAGTTTGGTGTGCGAGGGGCAACTATTCGGTCGGGCACAAACGTCGCGCTGTCCTCAAATGCCTTTCGAGCACGACAAGTGAAGTCAGAGGTTGCTACAGCGACCTTCTCCTCAATCCACGCCTTGATGAGGCTAATTCGATGTATCCGTTTTGCGAGCATTTAGTGCCAGAGGATGACTCGCAAATGGTTGTCGAGACCAGAATCGTAAATGACATGAAGTCGCATCTGACTGAACAAGAGTTTTGGCAGATGGTGGAGCACCTCCATGCAGTTGGGAAAGTAAAGGGCAAGTGTGGGCCTGATTCCCGAAGGAATGATTTGATCCGTGTTGAACGGCATTATGCCAAGCGGTAGACGAAGTATGTCTGAGAAACTCACCATCACCGTCATGCTCGGCGGCCCGAGCGCCGAGCGCGAAGTCTCGCTGCGCACGGGCGCGGCGGTGGCGGCGGCGTTGCGCGCGAACGGCAACACCGTCCACGAGCTTGACCCGCAGGGGCCGGGGCAGTGGGTGTTGCCCGCCGGGACGGAAGTGGTCTTCCTCGCGCTCCACGGCACTTACGGCGAGGACGGCACGGTGCAGCGGGAACTCGACGCGATGAAGGTGCCCTACACTGGCTGCGACCCGGAGGCGAGCCGGTTGGCCTTCGACAAGGTGCTGACCAAGCAGAAGTGCGTCGCGTCCGGTGCGCCGACGGCGAAGTTCATGACCTTCAAGTCAGCGGATGCGAAGTGGCCCGACGGCTGGCAGACGCCGGTCGTGCTCAAGCCCGTGCGGCAGGGCAGCAGCGTGGGCTTGCAGTTCGTGGATTCGCCGGCCGAGTTCCCCGCGAAGCTCGCCGAGGCGCTCAAGTTCGACACCGAGGTTTTGATGGAGGAGCGCATCGTCGGGCGCGAGACGACGGTGGGCATCCTCGCGGGCCGCGCGCTGCCGGTCGTCGAGGTGCGGCCCAAGCAGGGCAGCTACGACTACCAGAACAAATACACGGCCGGCGCGACGGAATACTTCTGCCCGGCGGACTTCGACGCGGCGACGACCGCGCGCATCCAGGACGCGGCCTACGCGGCGTTCAACGCCATCGGCGGACGCGACTACGCGCGCGTGGACGTGATGGTGCGCGCCAACGGCGAGCCGGTGGTGCTCGAAGTCAACACGCTCCCCGGCATGACCGCGACGAGCCTGCTGCCCAAGGCCGCCGCCGCCGCCGGCCTGAGCTACGCGGAGCTTTGCCAGATGATGGTGGACCTCGCGCTGCGGCGCGGCACCTGACTGAAACCACGAATGGACACGAAGCGACACGAATTGAGCAGCCGCGAAAGGGCGCAAAGCACGCAAAGAGATTCCTTTGGAGGTGCTTCTTTGTGCTCTTTGCGCCCTTTCGCGGCAAAACCCGACTCCTCATGTTCCGCAAACTAGCCCGGCTCCTCAAAGGCAACCGTCGTCTCCACCGCGAGAACGAGAACGTGCTGCGCGTGAAGCTGCGCACGGACCAGCTCCACGCGGCGCGCACGCGCTTCGCCATGCAGGTGCTCACGGTGCTGTTCGGCGCGGCAGTGGTGCTCTTTCTCGGCTGGCGCGGCGTGGACTGGGCGGTGCGGGAATTTGTCACGGAGAACCCGGCGTTCGCGACCAAGACGATTGATTTGCAGACCGAGGGCGTGCTGACGGTCGAGGCGCTGCGCAAGATGGCGGGCGTCCGCGTCGGCGAGAACTTGATGAGCCTCGACCTCGCGCGCATCAAGCGCGACCTCGAACTGATGGAGTTCATCCAGTCCGCCGCCGTCGAGCGCGTGCTGCCGGACACGTTGCGAATCCGTGTGACCGAGCGCGTGCCGGTGGCGCAGGTGGTGGTGCTCCGCCCGAACTCGGCCGGGGGCTACGTGGCGGTGCCGCATCTGCTGGACGCGACCGGTCATGTGATGATGCCGCCCACGCGCACGATGGTCGCGGACCCGACTGCGCTGCAAATTGACTGGCTGCCTGCGCTCGTGGGCGTGAACCCGGTGGACCTCAAGCCGGGCCGGCAGGTCGAGTCCGCGCAAGTCCGTGCCGCGCTCAAGCTGCTGACGCACTTCGAGCGGTCGGCGATGTTTGGCCGCTCGGACATCCGCCGCGTGGATGTCTCCGGGCTGGAAGTGCTGACCGTGACGACTTCGACCGGCGGCGAAATCACCTTCGCCTCACATCGCGACTTCGACACGCAGCTCCGCCGCTGGCGCGCGGTGCAGGACGTGGCCACGCAGCAGGGTAAGGTGATTTCCACGCTCGACGTTTCCATCTCGCAGAACCTGCCGGCCCGCTGGGTCGAGGCGAGTTCCGTCCCCGCCCCGCCCGCCAAGCCGGCCAAACCCGCGCCTTACCGGAGGAAAAATGCTTAACCTCTTCTTCCCCGAAAAAACCACCGTCATCGTCGGCCTCGAAATCGGCACCGCGAAGGTCGCCGCCGTCGTGGGCGAAGTCACCGAGTCCGGCGGCGTGAACGTCATCGGCATCGGCCAGTCCGCGTCGCGCGGCGTGCGCAAGGGCGAGGTGGTCAACGCCGACCTCGCCGCCGAGGACGTGCGCAACGCCATCGTCGAGGCCGAGAAGTCCGCCGACGTGGAAATCGCCAGTGTTTATCTGAGCGTGACCGGCGGACACCTCACGAGCCTCAACACCCACGGCGTCTTCACCGCCGCGTCCGACGACCACGAGATTTCCCAGCCGGACGTGACCGAGGTGCTCGCGAACGCGAAGGTCTTCAACCGCCCGTCCGAGAACACCGTGCTGCACGCCATCCGCCAGCACTTCACGCTCAACGGCCAGGCCGGCATTGCGGACCCCACGGGGATGCTGGGCGGCAAGCTGGAGCTGGACATGCACGTCGTCCACGGCGTCACGACGCGGTTGCAGAATCCGGTGCGCGTGGTGAAGGGCTTGAACCTCGAAGTCGAGGAACTGGTCTTCAGCGGCCTCGCCTCGTCGCTCGCGTTGCTCGACAACGAGCAGAAGCAGATGGGCGTGCTGGTGGTGGATTTCGGCGCGGGCACGACGGAATACGTGGTCTATGCCGACGGCGTCATCAAGCACACCGGCATCCTCGCCGTGGGTGGCGACCATGTGACGAACGATTTGTCCTTCGGCCTGCGCATGGCTCCGGCGCGTGCGGGCCTGCTCAAGCGCGAACACGGCGCGGCGACCATCGAGGGCGCGGCGGGCCAGACGCTCACGCTCACGAGTGAGAACGGCTTTCCCGACCGCCGCGTGAACCTGGAGCATCTGCGCCGCATCATGGTCGCGCGGCTCGACGAGACGTTGCAGCTCATTGACGAGGACATCGGCGAGCAGGGTTTCCATGACCAGCTCCGCGCGGGTGTTTGCCTCTGTGGCGGCGGCGCGCGCATCCGCGGCATCGAGAAGCTGGCGGAGGAAGTCTTTGGCCTGCCCGCGACTTTGGGGCGCGCGAATGCGGTCGGCGGCCTGCGCTCCGCGACGGACGACCCGGAACTCGCCACCGCCGTCGGCCTCGTGAAATACGGCGCGATTCGCCAGAAGGGCCAGCGTCGCGGCGGCCTCGTCGGCAAGCTCAAGCACCTCGCCGGCTCGTTGGGAATTTTCTGATGAACTCAAGTTGCTGGATACTCGAAGCTCGATGCTGGATGGCGAAAGCCGTTCGGACACGGCGCACCCATCCGGCATCCAGCATCCAGCATCCGCCATCGCCTCCCTCGTATGACCTCGACTGAAACCACCCCCACTGCGGCCCCGGTCAAAAAGCAGCTCACCATCAAGGTGTTTGGCGTGGGCGGCTGCGGCGGCAACGTCGTCGCGCACATCAGCCACGAAGGCTTCGCCGGCGCGCAGTTGATTGTGCTGAACACGGACTCGCAGGCGCTCGCGCAAATCCCGCTGCCCTACAAGTTCAACCTCGGCCTCAAGCTGAACGGCGGTCTCGGCGCGGGCGGCGACCCGGAGCGCGGCCGCGCGGCGGCGGAGGAAGACGAAGCGCGGCTGCGCGAGCTGTGCACCGGCGTGGACATGGTCTTCATCTGTGCGGGCCTCGGCGGCGGCACGGGCACGGGCGCGGGGCCGGTGCTGGCGCGCGTGGCGAAGGAATGCGGCGCGCTGTCGCTGGCGTTCGTCACGCTGCCGTTCGACTGCGAGGGGCCGAAGCGGATGCGGCAGGCGCGGCAGGGCTTGGAGGAGTTCAAGGCCGCCGCCGACGGCGTCATCTGCCTGCCGAACCAGAAGGTCTTCAAGCTGATTGACGAGAACACCAGCGTCATCGAGACCTTCTCGACGACGAACGAGCTGCTGGCGCAGGGCGTGCGCGGCATCTGGCAGCTCGTCACGCGGCCCGGCTTCATCAACCTCGACTTCGCCGACCTGTGCGCCGTGGTGCGCGACCGGCATTCGGAAAGTTCCTTCGCCAGCGCGGAAGCCACCGGCCCGCATCGCGCCAAGGAAGTCGTGGAGAAGCTCATGGCGAACCCGCTGCTCGACGGCGGCACGGCGCTCGGCGAGGCGGACGCGCTGATGGTGAGCCTCATGGGCGGTCCCGGCCTCACGATGGCCGAGGTCAACCGCGTGATGGAGCAAATCAACCGGCAGACCGACAACGCGCATCTGATGATGGGCGCGGCCATCGAGGAGGCGTTGGGCGACCGGATGACAGTGACGCTCGTCGCGTCGCGCCGACGCTCGCACGCCGCCGATTTGCCAAAGGACACCGAGCCGGAGCGGCTTGAGCCGGTCACGCAACCGGCCACCGCCTCGGTGTCGCGGGGGATGGCTGAGATTGACCTGCTGGGCGCGGCAATCGCCAAGAAGCCGGTCACGCGCACCGTCGCCGCGAAGCCGGAGCCGGAGCGGGTCGCTGTGGCCGTGGCCGAGCCGGAGACAGACGTTACTCCGCCCGCGCCGATGCCCAGCACGCGCTCGTGGCGTTCGCGCAAGAAGGCGAAGGCCGTGCATCCCGAGCTGCAATTGGAAACCGTCACCAAAGGCCCCTTCGAGCACAGCGAGCCGACGCTGCGCAACGGCGAGGACCTCGACGTGCCGACCTTCGTTCGGCGCGGGATGCCGATGAACTAGGCGGCAGGCGGGGAATTGCCATTGCGTTATTTTCACGCATCTGGCGTGGAGATCATCACTGATCCACCCTTGTTGGGCAATAAAGGTGATTTCAGTATTTTAAAAGGAGTTTAGTTTACTTGTTCCCATGTCGTGGTTCACAGGTGTAAATATTAGTAACACACTTAATTTAAGCTATTTACGTTGAATTTTACTCGGCGGTCCTCATGGCATTGAAAAAGGTTCCAAAGTTACGCGGTGTTTGGCACTTGTGCTGCTTTTAGTCTTAACAGCCTACCAAAAATCTTCGAGAGCGGTTCTCGTGGCGATTTGCTAGGCAAGCAACGCAGTCAACAAAACAACACTATGAGAATCCAACGCAGCAAGACAGCCGGGGGCTTCACGCTCATCGAGCTACTGGTCGTCATCGCCATCATCGCCATTCTGGCCGGCATGCTCCTGCCCGCCCTGGCCAAGGCCAAGGCCAAGGCCGCTCGCATCAAGTGCGCCAA
>Ga0172367_10003756_pt1 | contig 19348 bp, 19 predicted proteins | sample Lak10m_FD_114542 | JGI IMG/M metagenome (GOLD analysis project Ga0172367, IMG submission 114542) | Freshwater microbial communities from Kabuno Bay, South-Kivu, Congo - kab_022012_10m | ecosystem: Environmental > Aquatic > Freshwater > Lake | place: Democratic Republic of the Congo: South-Kivu...
CCCCACGCGCGCGACCCTGCGCCACGAGCGATTAGTCAGCGACGGAGATAGTGACGGAGTTGATGACCACGTCGGTCTTCGGGCGGTCACCCGAACCGGTGGGCACACTCTGCATCGTCTCGACGACTTCCAAGCCCTTCACGACTTGGCCGAACAGCGAGTACTGCGGTGGCAGACGACAACCGTCAGGGCCACTGATGATGAAGAACTGCGAACCATTGGTGTTGGGGCCGGCATTGGCCATCGCCAACGAACCGAGTTTGTACTGGTTTGGCTTCGGCAGTTCGTCACCGAATCGATAGCCCGGGCCGCCACGACCCGAACCTTCCGGATCACCGCCCTGACACACGAAGTTCTTGATGATGCGGTGGAAGATGACGCCGTCGTAGTAGTGGTGCAACGCCAGAAAGACGAAGTTGTTCACCGTGCGGGGAGCGTTGATTGCGTCGAGGGCGATAACGATTTCGCCGAGCGACGTGCTCATCGTGGCGGTATAGCGCTTCTTTGCGTCGATGCCCATTTCCGGTGGTTCGGCGAATCGTTGCTGCTTCTTAGCGGAGCCGTCGAACGGCGGAAACTGTGATGGCATGACGGGTCACGCTAGCGGTGCACAAGAGCACCGACGTGGTCGCCTACTCTTGTCGCTCGTGAGCGATACGAGTGAGCACCACGACGAACCCGTCGATTTGGACGAGATCGAGGCTCAGCTCGCCGAGGTCGAATTGATGCTCGAGCGACTCGACAAGCCGAACGCCTGACTAGCGCGACGAGCACCCAACGAGGTGGTCGTTCACCACGCCGACTGACTGCATGAAGGCGTACATCGTGGTCGGACCGACGAATGTCCAGCCGCGTCGTTTCAATTCTTTCGAGAGTCGTATCGACGAGGGTGTTTGGGAAGGAATTCCCGGCGGAGTCGAACGATCACCTTCTTGCTCGCTGGAGGCAAACTGCCAGACGAACGAGTCGAGTGATCCGACGTCATCGATCAGTTCAATGCACCGACGGGCATTGTTGATCGTCGACTCGATCTTCCCACGGTGACGGACGATTCCCGCATCGCCCAGCAACGATGTGATGTCCCGTTCGGTGAATGACGCGACTCTCTCAACGGTGAAGTCGGCGAAGGCTCGACGAAAGTTTTCGCGCTTACGCAGGATGGTGAGCCAGCTCAGACCCGATTGGAATCCTTCGAGACAGATCTTTTCGTACAGCCGGCGATCGTCGTGTACAGGTCTTCCCCATTCGTCGTCGTGGTACGCAACGTAGAGCGGGTCGTCGCCACACCACCAACAGCGGGTGTTACCATCGGGGTGGCTGCGCAGCCAACCGTTCAATAGCGGCGCGGCCACGTGCTCGCGTTGCGGCGAGCGTCTAGCGCTCGCGCAACTTGGCGAGCAGTCGCAACACCTCGAGGTACAGCCACACGAGTGTGACGAGCAGACCGAGCGCGGCGAACCACTCCATGCGCTGCGGCAGGGCCATCTGCTGACCGCGTTCGATGAAGTCGAAGTCGAGCGCCAAGTTGAATGCAGCGAGCCCGGCGACGAACAGGCTGAAGAGGATGCCAACGGCGTTGCTGCCTGTGAAGAACGAGACGTTGGCGCCGAACAGGCTGAACACGAACGACGCGAGGTAGAAGACTGCGACGCCGAGCGTGGCACCGATCACGATCCGACGGAATCGGTCGGTCACACGGATGACCTTCGCGCGGTACAGCATCAGCATCACACCAAACACCGCGAGCGTGGTGCCGACGGCCTGCAGCACGATGCCCGAGTACGTGGCATCAAACATCTTGGAGATGGCACCAACGAACAACCCTTGGCCGACTGCGTAGACCGGGCCGAGGATGTGCGACCACATCGGCTTGAACATGCCCACGATCACCGCGATGAAGCCGACGATTGCGCCAACAATCGCCATCGGCGGGAACGCGAGCACGCCGGGCTGCGGTTCAGATACGGCAATCCAACCGACGGCAGCCGAGATGAGCAGGATTGCAAAGAGCACGAGACTGGCGCTGGCTGCGCCGCTCACGGTCATGACGCCGGAGTGATATTTGGTGATCGGCCCGTCGGTCATCGGCGGCGCCCATGTGCCGGAGGCGGACGGCTGGCTGCTGGCTGCTCCCCAGCCGGGCTCGCCGGCGTGACGGGTGCGCAGCTTGTCGAAGGTGGACTCGTTGAGGACGGGGTTGGACATGCCTTCATAATAAGGAGCAGGCGCAAGTTTTGCTCTGCGTTGCCCCGTTCGACGCGTCACACACGAGAAGTCACATGAGAGGGATTTGCGCGACCCGAACTGGCACCGACAACTTTCGGAAATTTCGTCACTTCGGGAGGTTGCGGATTTGGAGGTTGTCGGTATCGTTGAGCGCGCTCGCGCCCCCACCAGGGCGCGATCGTCATATTCGGTTCTACGTGCGAGTGGGGGAAGTCAATGGCCAAGGATCGCATCGATCGAGACGAAGAAGATCTCGTACGTCTCTATCTCACCGACATCGGCCAATACGTTCTGCTCACCAAAGACGACGAAGTCCGTCTCGCCAAGGAAATTGAAGAAGGCAAAGCAGCCGAGAAGCAGCTCGCCAACTCAACGAAGATCGACGCGCAGAGAAGGCGCGAACTACGCAAGATCGCTCGACTCGGCACGCGCGCCGAGCGCCAATTCGTGCAGTCCAACCTGCGACTAGTCGTGTCGATCGCCAAGAAGTACCAGGCATCCGGCTTGCCGCTGCTCGACCTCATTCAAGAAGGCAACCTCGGCCTCATGCACGCCGTCGAGAAGTTCGATTGGCGCAAAGGTTTCAAGTTCTCCACCTACGCGACGTGGTGGATTCGTCAAGCAATCACGCGCGGCATCGCCAACACCGGCCGCACCATCAGGCTCCCTGTCCACGCCGGCGACACGCTCGCCCGACTGCAAAAGGCTCGCTCGCGGCTGGAGCTGAAGTTCGGTCGCCCCGCGACGCTCGCCGAACTCGCCGCCGAAGTCGAAATGCCCGAAGACAAGGTCACCGAGGCGTTACGTTTCGCCAACGAGCCGTTGTCGCTCAGCGAACCCTTGCGCGAAGACGGCGACGCCGAACTCGGCGACGTGGTCGAAGACCGATCGGTCGAATCACCGTTCGAAGTGGCCGCCACTGCGTTGCTGCCAGAAGAGATTGCTCGACTCTTGGCGCCGCTCGACCAGCGCGAACGCGAGATTCTCGCGCTGCGCTTCGGGCTTGACCGTGGCGAGCCCCGCACGCTCGAAGAAGTCGGTGAGGCGTTCAACCTCACGCGTGAACGCATCCGCCAGATCGAGGCGCGTGCGATGAGCAAGCTGCGCCACCCGTCGAGCGACACCGGCGCCCGCGACCTGCTGTCGGTCTGAGCTTCGCACGCAGGCTGGCGAAGCCGACGTGCTCTGTGCGATCGGTGACCTCATCGAAGACGTCGTCGTGCAGTTGCACGACGAGATGCGCAGAGACACAGACACACCGGCAGTCATTGTTCGCCGCCGCGGCGGCAGTGCGGCGAACGTCGCCTACTTCGCTGCCAAACTCGCGGGACGATCGCGGTTCGTGGGCTGCGTCGGGCGCGACCCGCTCGGCGACTCCCTCGTCGGGCAGCTCGCACGACACGGCGTCGACGTGTGCGGCGCGCGACACGGGCGCACCGGTTCGATCGTGGTGTTGTCGACAGCCGATGGCACGCGTACGATGCTGACCGATCGGGGTGATGCCACTGCGCTGAAAGAGTTCGACGCAACATGGCTCGACGGCGTGCGCTCGCTGCACATCCCCCTCTACTCCTTCTCGCACGAACCGATTGCGTCGGTGGCGCGCACTGCCGTCGATGCGGCATCCTCTCGCGGCGTGTGCGTATCAATCGACTTGTCGTCGGTGGCGGTCATCGAACATCTCGGTGTCGACACCGTGCGGTCGCTCATCGCGCGACTCTCGCCTGACATGCTGTTCTGCACGCGTCCCGAAGCAGAGTCGGTCGCGCTGAGCACCAACGACCGCCTGGGTGCACGCATCGCCGTGGTGAAGGACGGCAAGCGGCCCGTAGGGGTATTCGACGATGACGGAGAGTCGACGTTTGCCGTAGCGCCGGCGAGCACCGTGGTCGACGCGACCGGGGCCGGCGATGCGTTCGCTGCCGGGTTCCTCGCCGCACGCAGCAGCGGAGCCTCGCTCGACGAGTGCGTTGCCACCGCGCAATCTGTGGCTGCTCGCGTCGTTGCGCGCGCAGGTGCCACGCTGGAAGACGAATGAAGATCGCACCCACCCAACTTCGCGTATCCACCGAAGTCGCTGATGCGCTGGCTGCGCGTCGGGCGGTGGTGGCGCTCGAGTCGACGATTTTCTCAAACCTCGGATTGCCGTCGCCAGCGAACCGTGAAGCACTCGACCGTTGCATCGCCGCAGTTCGTTCGCATGGTGCCGTGCCTGCGGTGACTGCCGTAATTGACGGAGTGGCGCGAGTCGGACTTGAAGTTGCTGAGCACGAGCGCATCCTCGGGCCGGCGCGCAAAGTGGCCGAGCGTGATCTTGCAGTCGCGATTGCCGAACATTGGGAGGTCGGTGCCACGACGGTGTCGGCATCGTTGGCACTCGCCGCACTCACGGGAATCTCCGTGTTCGCCACCGGCGGCATCGGTGGCGTGCACCGCGGAACGGAGTGGCACGGCAACATCAGCAGCGACGTGAGCGCCGATCTTCCTGCTCTTGCGCGGCACGCCGTAGTGACGGTGTCAGCCGGGGCCAAGTCGTTCCTCGATCTTCCCCGCACATTGGACATGCTGGAGACACTGAGCGTGCCTGTAGTTGGTTATCAGTGCGACGAGTTTCCGGCGTTCACGGTGGTGTCGAGCGGTCTTCGTCTCGCACATCGCATTGACGACGTCGCCGTACTCGAGAAAGTCGCCCGCGTCCGCCTCGGTCTCGGCGGCGGGATGCTCGTGTGCACCCCGGTGCCGGCCGATGCTGCCATCGATGCGGCGACGATGAACGCCGCAATCGAACGAGCCCTCACCCAAGCACACGCACGCAGCGTGACCGGCCCGGCGGTGACTCCGCTCGTGCTGGGCGAGATCGCCGCCACCACTTCTGGTGAGGCCGTACGCGCCAACCTCGCATTGGCAGAAAACAACGCACTCCTCGCCGCCGCAATCGCATCGGCGATTGTCTCGCTGCGCGACTGAATCCCGCCACTCCGCCCGGTCGGCGATTTTCATTTCCGATTTTCGCTGACGTCGCACACAACCTGCCGGGTGGACCGGCTCGGGCTCGTGGTCGGTTCGGGCTGGATCCACCCTCCACCACACAGGAGGAACGCGACATGTACGCATGCTGGACGGTCAAGGGAGGAAGCGGCACCACGGTGTTCGCCTCGGCCCTCGCACTGATGCTCGCCGAACGCAACGGCAAGGCGACGATCATCGACTTCGGCGGCGATGTTCCGTCGGTGCTGGGAATGGCCGAGCCCGTCGGCCGGGGAATCCGCGATTGGTTGGCGACGAGCGACCGTGATCCGCAGCACCTCGACAACCTGCGAGTCAGCGCCACTTCGCGGTTGAGCGTGGTGCCCGTGGGTTCGGCGACCGCGTTCGACGAATCAGCGTTCGATGACCTCGTCGCTGCGAGCGACGATCACACGGTGATGGATTTTGGAATGATGTGCCCACCCGAGTCTCTGCGACGGGCGGCGCGCGGCGACTGGCTCGTGATTCGTCCGTGCTACCTCGCCTTGCGTCGCGCGGCACGACTCGCGCGACGACCAGGCGGCGTGGTGCTCATGAACGAAGAGGGTCGTTCGCTAACGGCGCGCGATGTGCAAGCGGTCGTCGGTGCTGCAGTCGTCGGAGAAATCACGGTCGCCGACGGAGTCGCGCGCAGCGTTGACGCGGGGTTGCTCGCCACTCGGCTTCCCAAGCAGTTGTCCGAAGAACTCGGGGCGATGTTGTGAGCGTCGTCGCGGCACCGCGCGGTCTCGACATGTCGGCCGACTGGTCGCGCACCTCGGCACTCGCGCCGTGGTTCGCCGATCCGCTCGTTCGCGAGATCATGGTGAACGCCGGGCGCGAGATTTGGATCGAGCGTGAAGGCGGAGTCAAGCACGTCGGCACCATGCACGGCAGCGAACTGTCGCGCATCATCGAGCGGATACTTCTGCCGATAGGTCGACGCGTCGACCAGGCGTCACCAGTGGTTGATGCCCGCCTGCACGACGGATCACGAGTGTGCATCGTGATTCCGCCCGTGGCAGTCGACGGGCCGTGCCTCAGCATCCGGCGCTTCCACGTGCGCGACCTACCGCTCGCCGCATTCGGCAATGACGAAGTCGCGTCCCTGCTGCGCGACATCGTCCGCCAACGTTGCAATGTGGTGGTGGCTGGCGCCGCATCGAGCGGAAAGACCACGCTTCTCAACGCGCTGTGCGGGCACGTCGCCGAGGGCGAGCGCGTCATCACCGTCGAAGACATCGCCGAGTTGCGGTTGCAGACACGCCATGTGCTGCGCTTCGAGGCGCGACCCGCCACCTACGACGGCACGCTCGAGGTGAGCTTGTCGGCTTTGCTTCGCAGCGCTTTACGCATGCGACCGGATCGCTTCGTGCTCGGCGAAGTACGCGGCGAGGAGGCGCTCGACATGCTGACGGCGATGAACACCGGCCACCACGGTTCGCTCGCCACTTGCCACGCCAACTCTCCCGACGATGCGCTGCGAAGAGTCGAGTCGATGGTGCTGCAGGCTGCGCCGCAATGGCCGCTTGCCGCGGTGCGCGAGCACCTGCAGGCGGCGGTGGACATGATCGTGCAGGTGGAGCGTTCGCCGAACGGTCGGCGGCGCGTCAGCGAGATCACAGAGGTATCGATGCGCCCAGACGTGCTCGGCACCAAAGTCGTCTGGACCGACGGCGGAATCGCAGCCAGGCTCTCTCGCGGACGATTGTGATCTTCGTGGTCGTCGGCACCATATCGCGGGCAATGAAGAGCGTGGCCGGGCTTAGTCATATGGTCACACCGATGTGGTCTCGGCGACTTGCGCGACGGCGTCTTCGGCATCTTCGGAACGACAACACGACCACCGTCGTCACAAAGGCGACACGCGCGACTCGTCGTACGTCGCTCACGCGACATGACGACGAGCAACTCGCAGACATTCTCGACGCCGTGGGTCGCGAGCTTCGGCTCGGCGCATCGCTCCATGCCGCGCTCGTCGCCGCCATCGAGCGACACTCGGCGAGCGAATGGGAATGGCTGCGCGAAGCGGCGCGCGGCGGGCACGACCTGCACGAAGTCGTCTCGCAACGCATCGCGGTGCAGCGCGACGACTTCGCGTTGCGCGTGATCGCTGCGGCAGCTGACGGTGGTGATGCGGTGCACGCCGTGGAGTCGGCCGCCCGCGCGCTGCGCAGCAACGCTGCAATTGCTGCTGATGCTCGCACGGCAGTCGCACACACAGCCTCGTCAATCAGAGTGCTCACCTGGGTGCCGATCGTCATCGCACTGTGGCTCGTCTGGCGCGATGCCGACGCGCGCACTTTCTATCTCTCGCGGGCCGGCATGGTGAGCGTGGTGGGCGGTGCTCTGCTGCAGTTCGTCGGACGACGCACGGTGCGTCGCATGGCCCGCCACGCGACGCACATCGACGCCGAACTCCCCGACTTTGTCGACTTGGTGTCGGTGCACCTGCGCTCGGGCAAGCCCCCGGCACTCGCCTTTCTTCACGCCAGCGACTCGGCAACCGGCGACACGGGCAAAGCCGCACGACACGTGGCCGACGCCGTTCGCAGCGGAACACGATTCGTCGACGCGCTCGTGGGGGCCCGTGCGAGGTTCGGGCTTCGTGCCCAGACGCTCGTCGACGCGCTGGTCGACACCGAGCGCGACGGGCTCCCACCACGAGAGTTGTTCGAACGTCTGGCGAGCGACGCCAAAGACCAGCGACGGCGCGAGGCCGAACGTCGGATTCGCGCGCTGCCCGTGCGGCTCACTCTGCCGCTGGTTGGCTGCATTTTGCCCTCGTACCTGTTGCTCGCCGTCATCCCGCTCTTGGCAAGCCAGTTCTCTTCGGTCACTCTCGACCTGCACTGACAGAAGAAAGGAAACACCATGACTCAGCCGATGAACAACGAGCGTGTGTACTCGACGCGACTCAGCCCACGAACGACGCGCACCGACGCCGGGCAAGCCACCACTGAATACGCGCTCGTTCTCATCGGTGCGGCCGTGATCGCCCTTCTCGTCGTGGCGTGGGCCACCGACGGTGGCGGTGCCGGACGCATCGGCGAGCTCTTTGAGAACGTGCTGTCGAACGTGATTGGTCGCAGCGAGTCACTCGACGGGTGATGCGCCGGCACGGCATACGCCGGCACGGCAGCGACCGCGGGCAGGCCACCGTCGAGTTCGCGTTGATCTTGCCGCTCTTTGTGGCAGTCGTCGTGGCGATTCTTGACGTGACGATGATCGTGCGCGACCAGTTGTTCGTCGACACGCTGGCGCGTGACGCTGCACGACGGGCGAGTCAGGCGACCACTGAAAATGAAGCACACGCCATCGTCGAAGACACCGTGTCGGCAACGGCGCGGAGCGATGCTGAATGGCGCGTGGACATCAGCAACGACTCGGTCGAGGTGCGCGTGCGCCTCGTGCCGCGCGCGTCACTGCTCGCGACATCGGCACGATGGCTCGGAGCGTCGCGACATGTCGTGGGCTCGGCGCGATTCGCGACGGAGTTCGAAATCGCCGAACAGTAGCGTCAGCGGCATGGCACCGCGCGAAACGGTCTGGGTGTTCGGCGACCAGCTCAACCGCGCAATCGGCGCGCTCGCCACGGCGTCGCCCGACACCCATCGGGTACTCCTCGTGACTGCTGCCGACAAGATCACCTCTCGACCGTGGCATCCCGCTCGCGTATCACTCATCACCCGCGCAATCGAGGCGTTCGCCGAAGAGTTGCGCGCCGAAGGCTTCGAAGTCGACCATCAACATGCACCGTCAATGCGCGAGGGTGTCGCGGCGCATCGTGCAGCGCACTCGCCCGATCGCGTAACCGTAACCGAACCCAACTCGTACACCGCGCGGCAACTTGTTGCCGAACTCGGCTGCGAGACGGTTCGCAGCAACCAGTTCCTTTGTCATCCCAGCGACTTCGACAGTTGGGCCGACGGGCGAAAGTCGTTCAAGATGGAAGACTTCTACCGCTGGCAGCGGCGCCGACTCGGCTACCTGATGGATGGTGAAGAGCCTGCGGGCGGCGATTGGAACTACGACGAGCAGAACCGCGAGCGTCCACCCAAGGACGGCCATGATCGTTGGCCGGTGCCCGTCGATGTGTGGGCAACCACGCGGGCGGGCGCACTCGAGCGACTCGAGTTCTTCGCCACTCGCGTGCTCCCGATGTTCGGCCCGCACGAAGACGCGATGCTCTCGGCCAACTGGCACCTTGCGCACTCTGTCTTGTCGCCATATCTCAACCTCGGTTTGCTCTTGCCGCACGAGGTATGCGACCGCGTACAAGTGGAATTCCGTGCCGGACGCGTGCCGATCAACTCCGCCGAAGGATTCATCCGACAAGTGATTGGCTGGCGCGAGTACGTCTGGAATCTCTATTGGCGGTGGATGCCCGAGTACGCGACACTCAACTCTCTCGGTGCCGATCTCGACTTGCCGCCGGTATTCACCGGCTCGTCACAGACATCGATGAATTGCGTCGGCTCGATTCTGCGCGACCTGCAGGCGCGCGGCTGGGTGCACCACATTCCGCGTCTCATGGTGCTCGGCAACCTCGCGTTGATTGCGGGAGTGAACCCGCAGCAGTTCACGCGCTGGATGTGGGACTCGTTCGTCGATGCGGCTGAGTGGGTGATGGTGCCCAACGTGATCGGCATGTCGTTGCATGCCGACGGCGGAAAGATGGCATCCAAGCCGTACGCCGCGGGCGGTGCGTACATCAGTCGCATGAGCGACTACTGCGGTGACTGCGAATACGACCGCGAGAAGCGGGTGGGTGACGACGCATGCCCGTTCACGACGCTGTATTGGGACTTCCTGCTGCGGCACGCAGATCGCTTCGTGAAGAACCCGCGCATGGCGACCCAAGTGCGCAGTGCACAGAAGTTGAAGGACGCCGACGCCGTGCGCGAGCGCGCCAAGGAGGTGCTCGGCAAGTTGGGTTCAGGCACGTTGTAGTCGTATTGCCCGCGCAGTGCGCGCGTCAGTGTCTCAACGACGACGGGCGCGCTGCTGTGTGCGCTCGAGGGCGGCTTCTTCGGCAACGAGCCGACGCATGCTCTCGAGACGGGCCTTGTCCAGGGATCCATCGGCGATCGCCGCCAGCACGGCGCAGCCAGGTTCGTGCTCGTGCTTGCAGTCGCGGAAACGACAGTGCTCTGCGAGGGCAAAGATGTCGGCGAATGCCCGCTCGATGCCGTGTCCGCTGTTCCACAGCCCCACTGCACGAAGCCCTGGCGTGTCGATCAGCCAACCGTGTTCGGGGAGCGGAACGAGTTCGACGGCCGTCGTGGTGTGGCGCCCGCGCTGGTCTCCTCGGCGCACGGCGCCGGTGTCCTGCGAACTCGTGCCCGTCAGGGCGTTGACGAGCGTCGACTTTCCGACTCCGCTGGCACCGAGTACCGCCGCGGTCGTGCCGTCGCTGACGAATCCGCGCAATTCGTCGATTCCCTCGCCGGTCACGCTGCTCACGACGCAAACGTCGACGCCGAGCGAGATGGCAGCCATCGCGTCGCGCATCGCCACAGCCTCGGCCGTGTCGATGCTGTCGCTCTTGGTGAGCACCACGACGGGTCGCGCACCCGAATCGAAAGCGAGCACGAGTTCGCGCTCGAGGCGGCGCTGGTTCGGCGGGGCGTCGAGTGCGTGCACGAGGAACACCACGTCGAGATTTGCGGCGATTCTTTGGGCCTTCGCACGATCGTCGTCCGAGGCGGCACGGCGCACGAGGCATGAGTGCGGCGGCACGATGCCGACTATTCGCTCGCAGTCGGCGGTGACCAGAATCCAGTCCCCGACCGCGACATCGGCACGAAGATTGCGCACGCGATGCTCCTCGAACGATTGTTGTTCCGACATTCGCCCCACGTGCACACAGTGGAATGTGCTGAGACCACGGTCGATTCGTCGCACTCGTCCAAGCAGTTGCGTGTCGTCGAACTCGATCGAATCGCGCATTGAACGGTCAAGTGCATCGGACCATCCAAGTTCGCTCAAAGCGTTGCGCACTATGGCTCTCAGGGTAACGAGTTGCATTTCACTGCATCGGGTGCTTGACTGCGCGACTCGAATGTCTTACAACGGAATACTGCTGCATGTCGCGACCACTTGTCATCGTTGAATCGCCGGCGAAGGCGAAGACCATCGCCAAGCTGCTCGGCAAGGACTTCGTCGTCGAAGCATCAGTCGGCCACATCGCCGACCTGCCGAAGTCCGGGCTACAAGTCGACGTGGAGAACGGCTTCAAGCCAAACTACGAGATCACCGAACGCGGCGCCAAAGTCATCCGCGAATTGAAGGCGCGATTGAAGGATGCATCAGAGTTGTATCTCGCGACCGACGAAGACCGCGAGGGCGAAGCGATCTCGTACCACTTGGTGGAACACCTGAAGCCGAAGATTCCCGTGAAGCGAATGGTCTTTCATGAGATCACTCGCAAGGCGATTGACGAAGCAGTGCGCAACACGCGCGACATCGACGAAGAGCTGGTCGACGCCGCCGAGGCGCGGCGCATTCTCGACCGGTTGTTCGGCTACACGCTCTCCCCCGTGCTGTGGCGCAAGATCAATCGCGGTCTGTCTGCAGGCCGCGTGCAAAGCCCGGCAATCCGCCTCGTAGTGGAGCGCGAACAAGAGCGAATGAACTTCGTCGTGGCCGACTACTGGGATCTCGCAGCCGTCACCGCCACGACGCCGTCATTCAAGGCGACGCTCGCGATGCTCAACGGCATGCGCGTGGCGAGCGGCCGCGACTTCGACGAAAAGGGCATCGCCAAAGACGGCGTGGCGGTCGTGACCAAGGAGCGAGCCGAGGCGCTTGCCGCCGCGCTGACCGGTAGCGACCTCACCGTGCGGTCGCTCGAAGAAAGGCCGTACCGCAAGTCGCCCAAGGCCCCGTTCATCACGAGTTCGCTGCAGCAAGAGGCCGGCAACAAGTTGCGCCTCAGCGCCGGCGAGGTTATGCGCATCGCCCAGGGCTTGTACGAGTCGGGATACATCTCTTACATGCGCACCGACAACGTGGCGCTCTCCGACGAGGCGATCGCCGCGGTGCGCAGTGAAATCACCTCTTCCTACGGCGCCAAGTACGTGCCCGAAGAATCCCGCTCCTACCAGTCGAAGGTAAAGAACGCCCAGGAGGCCCACGAGGCGATTCGTCCGACGCTGCCGCTTCGCTCGCCCGACAGCCTGCGGGGCGAACTGAACCCGACCGAACTCAACGTGTACCGCCTCATCTGGCAACGCACACTCGCCTCGCAGATGGGCGACGCCGCCGGTGTCACCTTGGTCGTGCGCCTAGCCGCCACAGCCGACACCGGAGAGCAGACTGACTGCGAATTCTCTGCGAGCGGCACCACGATCACCTTCCCGGGTTACCGCGCGGTGTACGAGGAACTCGACGAGGACCGCGGCGAAGACGACGCCGAAGCGATACTGCCAGCGCTGGTCGTGGGTGATCGCGTCTCGGTCGCCGAACTCACCGCGGTCGGCCACTCCACGACACCACCTGCGCGATACACCGAGCCGACGCTCGTGAAGAAACTCGAGGAGCTCGGCATCGGGCGACCCTCGACGTACGCGAGCATCCTGAAGGTGATCGTCGATCGCGGATACGTGTGGAAGAAAGGTCAAGCCCTCGTACCGAGCTGGACGGCGTTCGCCGTCGTGCGACTGCTCACACAGCACTTCGCGAGCATCATCGACGACCGGTTCACCGCGCTCATTGAAGAAGATCTCGACGAGATTGCGCGGGGCGAGCGCGACCGCACAACGTGGCTGCGCGACTTTTACTTCGGTAACGGTAAAGAACTGCCCGGCATATTCCCAGTGACCGAGGCGGCAAAAGACTCGATTGACGCCCGCGAAATCAACGGATTCGTCGTCGGCCGGCACTCCGTATCAGGCGAGATGATCGAGGCGAGACCGGGCAAGTTCGGGCCGTACGTGCGCTGCGGCGAGCGAACCGCAGGCATACCCGAAGACCTGACGCCCGAGGATCTCACCGTCGAGAAGGCACTCGAGTTGCTCGATGCGCCGAGCAACGACGAGCCGATCGGAATTCTCGACGGACTCCCCGTGTACGTGAAGTCGGGTCGATTCGGACCGTACGTGCAGATGGGTGACCGTGGTGACGACGGCACGCCGGCGCCGAAGACCGCTTCGCTCTTCCCCGACATGAAACCCGCCGAAGTGACGATGGAGGTTGCGCAGCGACTGCTGTCGCTGCCGCGAGTCGTCGGCAGCGATCCGGCCGACGGTGTCACCATCACGGCGCAGAACGGCAGATACGGTCCGTACATCACGAAAGACAAGGACAGTCGCTCGCTCACGACGCACGAAGAGATTTTCTCGATCACGCTCGAGCAGGCGCTCGCTCTTCTCGCACAGCCGCGCAAGTTCGGTCGCCGCGGTGCGCCGAAGCCACCGCTGCGTGACTTCGGCGCAGACCCCGTGACCGGTAAAGCCGTGATCGCCAAGGATGGCAAGTTCGGCACATACGTGACCGACGGCGAGACCAATGCAAGCCTCACGCGCGGCGATCGTCTCGAGCACATGAGTCCCGAGCGCGCATTCGAGTTGCTCGCTGCGCGACGCGCGAATCCGCCCGAACCGAAGAAGAAGTCGCGCGACGCGAAGTCAAAGCGCGAGGCTCCAGAGCCAAAGCCCGAGAATCAGACGAACAAACCGAAGAAGGCGAGCAAGCCGAAAAAAGCAGCCAAGCCGAAGAGGTCCGAGAAGTCCGACGACTGAGTGCTTCGCACCCGCGCCCTAGCGTGAGGGCGGTGCCTGGTCGATACATCGCCTTTGAAGGCGTGGAGGGTTGCGGCAAATCGACCCACGTGCAACGCCTCGCTGCGCATCTCGGTGCGGTCGTCACGCGAGAACCAGGGGGCACGCCGATTGGTGCGACGCTTCGCGCGATGATGGCCGACCCGGCGAACACTCACTTGTCGCCGCGCGCCGAAGCATTGATGATGGCAGCCGACCGAGCCCAGCACCTGCACGAACTCGTGTTGCCCGCGCTCGAGTCGGGGCGCCACGTGGTGAGCGATCGCACGGTCTATTCGTCGCTTGCGTACCAGGGACATGGTCGGGGTCTTGATGTCGCCGAACTACGGCGCTTCAACGACTTCGCAATCGCCTCACGCTGGCCGGACCTCGTCGTATATATACGTGTCGACCTGACGGCAGTGCGCAAGCGACTCGCCAAGCGCGACACCGACCGATTCGAGCGGGAGGATGACGCGTTCTTCGAGCGCGTCATGCGCGGTTTCGACGAACTGGCGGCAGCCGAACCGGCACGCTGGCTCGTAGTCGACGGAACGCCGCCGAAAGACGATCTCGAGCTCATCATCCGCCGCGGCGTGAAGGAGCGACTCGGGCTGTGAGCACGGTTTGGGATCCCGTCATCGGTCAGGACGATGCCGTCGCCCGACTGCGGTCGCTCGCACAACGCCCGACCCACGCCTATCTCTTCGTCGGACCCGACGGAGCCGGCAAAGAAGTCGCCGCACGCGCATTCGCCGCGCGATTGGTGAGCGGCTCCGACGACGCCGGGTCACGAGTTGCCGACCTCGTGATGCGCGGCGGATTCGTGGATGTGAGCGAAATCGTGCGCGAAGGTGCGGCAATCGACCGCGAGGAAGCCCAGGCGATCGTGCAGGCGGCGGTGCTGACACCAAGCGAAGCCGACCTGCGGGTCGTGATCGTGCACGAGGTGCACTTGATGCGCGACGAGACGGCAGCCCGACTGTTGAAGACCTTCGAAGAGCCCAGCGATCGGCTCGTCTTCATCCTGCTGGCTGAGCAGTTGCTGCCGGCTGTGTCAACGATCGCTTCGCGCTGCGTGATCGTGCAGTTTCCCGCACTGTCGGCGGAAGTCATCATCGAGCAGCTCGTCGCCGACGGCACCACTCGTGTGGTTGCGGCCCGCGCGGCGCGGTCGGCGGGTGGCAGCCTCGAGCGGGCGAGAATCCTGGCGACCGACTCCGCGCTCGCCGAGCGTCAAGCAGCGTTCTCGGCGGTGCCCTATCAACTCGACGGCAGCGGTGCGGCGGTGGCCAAGGCCGTCGAGGCGTTGAACGCACTCGTCGAACGCGCAGCCGAGCCGTTGCTCGCCCAACACGAGTCCGAACTCGAGGCGCTCGAACAACGAGTGAAACTCGTCGGCGAGCGCGGTAGCGGCAGGCGCGTGCTCGCCGAGGCGCACAAGCGACAGCTGCGCAAATTCAAGACCGACGAGTTGCGCGAAGGTCTCGCGCTGGTGGCTGCCGAGTACCACAAGGTGGTCGTCAGCCTGCAGGAAGGAGTCGAGCCCGCCATCTACGAGCGCGCGATGCACGACGTGTACGACGCCATCTCTGCGATGTCGCTGAACGTGAACGAGACGCTGCTGTTGCATGCGCTCTTTGCCAAGTGCCCGTCGCTGCACATGATCGCCGGGCGCCGCGATCTCATCGAGGCGTGAGGTGAAAGTCGGCGTTCTCGTCGTCGCGTACGAAGCTGAAGCGACGCTCGAGTCGGTGCTCAACCGTATTCCCCAGACGTTTCGTGCCTCGATCCACACGATTCTCGTGTGCGACGACGCGAGCACAGACGACACGTACCAAGTGGGAATGCGCGTGAAGGATTCGCGCCCTGATTTGCCGCTGCAGGTGCTACGACGCCCAGTGAACCTCGGCTACGGCGGCAACCAGAAGGCTGGCTATCGATGGATGATCGACAACGGTCTTGACGCGGTCGTGCTGTTGCACGGCGACGGACAATACGCACCCGAATTCCTGCCGCAGATGGCGGCACCGATCCTCGAAGGTCGAGCCGATGTGGTGTTCGGATCGCGGATGCTTGAGCGAGGTGCGGCGCTGCGTGGCGGCATGCCGAAGTACAAGTTCGTCGGCAACAAGATTCTGACATTCCTGCAGAATCGACTCGCTGGTGTGCGACTCAGCGAATGGCACAGCGGTTATCGCGCCTACTCAATCTCGTCGCTTGCAGGCGTCGGGTTCGAGCTCAACGCCGACTACTACGACTTCGACACGCAGATCATCCTGCAGATGATCACGGCACGACAGCGGATCGTCGAGATTCCGATTCCTACGTTCTACGGTGACGAACTCTCGCGAGTCAACGGAGTTCGCTACGGATGGCGTATTCTCAGGCACACCCTGCGATGGCGACTCTCGCGCTGATACCTCGACTCGCCTCGCGCGCTGCGGCCAACGCGAACAAGTCACTGTTCGGCTTGGCGGCAATCGGTGCGATGCTCGGCATCATCGCGAATCGGCGCGGCATCGGCATCAGTTGGGACTCCACCGACTACATCGCAGTCGGGCTCAGCATGTCGGAAGGCCGCGGAGCGCTCGACGTCACCGGAAAACCGATGGTGATCAGACCGCCAGGGCTCTCGTTGTTCGTCGCCGCCGGCGACCGGCTCGGTCTGTCGCCGAGTCTCGTGCTCGTCATCGTGAATGCAGTGTCCATGGCGATCGTCGTGTGGTGCACGCACCGCTTGCTCGTGCGCACGGCCGCGAAGCGTACCGCCGTGTGGATCGGAGTGGCGCTCGTGGCCGTGAGCCCGTCGATGCTCGACATCTTCTCGATGGCGTGGTCAGAGCCGCCGTTCATCGCGCTGATACTCGTCGCGCTACTAATCGCTACACGCGAACGAGAGTGGCCGTGGGAGTTCGTTCTCGCAGCAACCTTCACCGCGTTGTTCTTCGTGCGCTACACGGGGCCGTTCTATGCCGCGCCGATTGCCCTCGTTGCGGGCGTGGTGCAGGTGCGCAAATCGGGGCTGCGGCTTGCATTCCTGCGCGGCGGCACGGTGCTTGCGGTATCGCTCGTTGCCCCATGGTTGTGGCTGATGCGCAACAAAGAATTGTCGGGCTATTTGACGGGCTACCGCGTCGCGGGCGGCGGAACCCTGCTCGACCCGTTCAAAACGTTCACTGCGACGCTCGGCAGTTGGCTCGTTGGTCGCGCGCCGCTGCAGGGCAATGGCGGCATCTACCTGAACTGGAACGACTACTCGGCGCTGATGCAAGCAGGTGGAGTCGTGATTTGGCTTGCGGTCGCCGCGGTGACCGTCGCATACTTCGCGCGCGCAAGCCGTCATCCTCGCGAGACGACGGTTGTGCTGAGCGCCTGCCTGTGGCTCGTCGTTTTCTACGGAGGATTCTCGGTCTATCGATTCGTGCACGACGAGATGGGTCCGCTCGACTCGCGGATGATGAGCGGGCTTTACGTGCCGATGATGATTCTGCTCGTCGCTGGAATCGATCGCATCACCGCACGGGCTTCGCCCATGGCGCTGCGCACCGCCCGAGTTGCCGTGACGATTGCGCTCATCGTCGTCGTATGGCATTCAGCAACGAGCGTTCGCGATGCCGTGCGCTATGGCGACGAAGGCCGTCACTGGGGCTCGCTCGCCCACAAGCTGGCACCAATTCATCTCTTCGCGCGCGGCCTACCTGACGATGCCGCGCTCTTCAGCAATGAACCACAGAGTCTCTTTGCCGCCTCGTACCGTTGGCCGATTCGCAATCAATACATGACGGGCGAGCCCGAATTGGTTCCTTGTCGACAGCGGTATTTCTTCTGGTACAACACGACGTTCCTGCCCGACGGTAAGCCTGTCGGTGGTACTGTCGTTTTCTCAGACGCAACCGGCGAGGTGATCGACCTCGGCACGTGCGACTCGGATATCGGCGTCTACTGGCCGTAGCCCAGGAAGCTCTCCGTCAGCGAATAGCGTGTTGTTGTGAGCGCAATCCTACAAATGAGCTCTTCGTGCCCAATCTGCGGGGCATCAGTTGAATACGCGACTGAACACCCGCAGACCGTAGACAGAAATGGTGGACGCGAGTATCTGCAGGCACTTTGCGATAGCAGTGGTACTACGTTCATCGAGCTGGTTTCTGAATTGAAGATGTACCAGTGCGGCAGGTGCCGTGGGTACTTCTACAATCCGTGGCTCTCAGAATCGTCAAGAAACTCAGTGTTCATCACTGGCCACCCCATTCACAATGTCGGATGGCGCAATTACCAAGAACGCCGCGAGCAACGCCTCAATCCAAATATTCAAATCTCGGTTGACCGGTTGATTGAGATTATGAGTTCACCACAAGGTAAGCCGACCACCTACCTAGAGATTGGCTGTCCTTTTCAAGGTCTCTTGCTGCACTTCGCGAGTGACCAAGAAGTTGAGATTCCCCAGCAACGTTTAAGCGCTTTTGGTTCAATGAAGGCCAGTGAGTACAAGCGGTTTCTCCCATCGCTTAGGCTCTTCATGCGATTGGGGGCTCTCGCAAGAGGCCTCTCTGATGTCTTGACCTGGTCGCAGAAATGTCGTCACAAATTGCGTGGCCGATGGCATCCCAATATATTTACCGAAGCTCCACCGCAGCTACGGAGATACTTTGTTCCTCTTCAGTCATCGAAGTTCTGGGGCTCGAATTGCGCGATGTTCGGCAACTCATGTACTGCGGTTGCTCATCAAGCTCTTGGCGCCGAAATCCTCACATATGACCAATTTGCTCACACCGACCGCGCTTTTGATGCAATTGGACTCTTCAACGTCTTGGATCATCAAGACTCGCCGTTGACCCTTTTGAAGACCTGTCTTGAGCGTTCACGCCTTGTTCTTTGCCTCAGCCACGATGCTCCATTTGCACCTCAGCACCACATCGGTCTTGGGCGTGAGTTCTTTGAATCATTAGAACGGACTATCGCGGGTTGCACGGTGACTGAACTCTCGAAAAACAACAGCAACACTGTTCTTTTTTTGGTGGCTCGAGAGTATCTGAAGCCACAGTGATCGGCGCACGACTCAACTGTCGCAGGGATTTTCCCAAGCATAAAGCGGTAGCGTGGTGAGCCGCGCCCGAGTGGCTCAGTGGTAGAGCAACGCACTCGTAATGCGTAGGTCGCGGGTTCGATTCCCGCCTCGGGCTCATAGTATTGTCGAGGTGAGCAGCATCAACAACGTGCCTGCGCAAGTTGGAGCCGCACTTCGCAGCATCTCGGCAGCGCACCCCTACCCGCGCTTCATCGTCGATGATGTTCTGGACTGGGACGAGTATCAGATACTGCTTCAGGAGTTTCCAGATCATCTCGTAGGTGAA
>Ga0172367_10003757_pt1 | contig 19346 bp, 20 predicted proteins | sample Lak10m_FD_114542 | JGI IMG/M metagenome (GOLD analysis project Ga0172367, IMG submission 114542) | Freshwater microbial communities from Kabuno Bay, South-Kivu, Congo - kab_022012_10m | ecosystem: Environmental > Aquatic > Freshwater > Lake | place: Democratic Republic of the Congo: South-Kivu...
CCCCCGTCCAATATACCCTGCTCTATCACCTGATGACCCACCCCAACAAGATTTTCTCCCCCGCCCTTCTGCTGGATGAAGTCTGGGATTACCCCTCCGACACCGGCAGCGCCGACCTGGTGCGGGTTCACATCAAAAACATTCGCGAGGCTGTCGAGAAAGACCCCAAGAATCCCGTGTTTATAAAAACCGTCCAGGGATATGGGTACACCATCCAAACCGATGAATAACGCGCCCGACGGAAAAACAATGATCAAAAACATGGACAGCCAGCCCAAAGTATTGATTGTGGACGATGAAATCAATATCCGCCTCACCATCGAAGCCATATTATCTGCGGAAAAATATGAACTGCACTTTGCCGAAAATGGAATGCAGGCGCTTTCGATGGTGGAAAAGGTCGAACCGGACATCGTCCTGCTGGATGTGATGATGCCCGGCATCAGCGGATTCGAGGTGTGCAAAAAAATCCGCTCGATCCCCAACCTGGGCGAAGTGCCGATTGTGCTGGTCACCGCCCTCGACGACCGCGAAGCGCGCATGGCAGGCATCAAAGCCGGCGCCGATGACTTCATCGCAAAGCCTTTCGAAAACCAGGAACTGCGGCTCCGCATTCAAAACCTGACGCGCCTGAACCGCTACAAGCGGCAGACGTTATACAGCGCCATCGAACTTAAGTTTTACGAATCCTTCGTCGGCGAACAAGTCAGCTACGGCGACCAGAACACTTTGCAGGCGCAGGCAATCGGCAACATCCGCGATTATGTCGAAGCCGAAGAAGCCGTCCTGGCATTGTACGACCTCGAAAACCCCGACCTGGCAACCAAAAGATTACTGGGCGCAGCCCCGGTCTGGAAATCCGAGCAGACTTTTTTAATCAAGGGCAGCAGCCTGTTCAGCAACATTCCACAGACCATCAACTTGATTCAGTACGATTCGGCGCTGGCAAGGGAAGCCGACCCCGTCTTGACCGGCATTTTGGGAAACCCCATTCGGAGCGTCATCCTTGCGCCGTTGACCGTCAACCAGACCCTGCTGGGCGCGATGATTTTCACCAACCCGCTCTTCGACTTCAACAAGGACGACCGGCGCGCCCGGTTCCTGCAATTGATGGTCAAGGGCGTGTCGAACGCAATTTTTGCCAGCGAACACACCCGCCAATTGACCATCAGCAAGGCGGCGCTGGAAGCCAGCCAGTGGGAAATTTTGAATTCGCGCAACACGCTCCGCACCTTCTTCGACAACATCCCCAGTTGCATTTACGTCATCGACCATTCCTACACCATCATGATCATCAACAACCGCCGCAGCGAACGGGTCAACACCACGCCGCAAAAACTGGTCGGGACCAAATGCTACGAAAGTTTATACGGCAACCGCGCCCCCTGCCCCCTATGCCGCGTGGCAGAAGCGTTCAACGGCATCCCCGCTGTCCGCAGCCTGCGCGAATGGCAGCCACGGGAAACCTTCATCCAATGGGAAATTACCACCGTGCCCATCCGCGAGAACGCGGGGCAAATCAACCAGGCGATTATTTTCGAAGACGACGTGACCGAAAAGTGGCTGCTGGAAACCAACCTGATCGAAAGCGAAAAGCTCGCCTCCATCGGACAGTTGGCGGCGAACGTGGCGCACGAAATCAACAATCCCCTTTCCGCCATCATTGCCAACGCCCAATTGTTGCTGCGTGATTTTGCAAACGCCGACGCCGACACCATCGAAGCCTTGAAGTTGATCGAAACCGCCGGGGTGCGGGCATCGAAAATTGTGGGCGACCTGCTCAAAAGCGCGCGCAGGGAAAAGCGGGAAGAGTTCGAAGAAATCCCGCTCAACGAAACCATCCAGGACGCCATTTCGATGGTGAACTTCGAAATCAGGAATCGCAACGTCAAACTAAAACTCGACCTGAGCGAAGAAATGCCCAGCATCCTGGCGCATCAGAATCAAATCAAAGGCGTCTGGATCAACCTGATCATGAACGCCCTGGGCGCAATCGAAAGCCCGCATGGCGTCATCTCCATCTCGACCCGCTATGAAGACGGTCAATATCGCATTGCCTTCGCCGACAATGGCAAGGGCATTTCACTTGAAAATCAAGAGCGCATCTTCGAGCCGTTCTTCACCACCAAGGAAGCCGGGCACGGAACCGGGCTGGGGCTGTCTGTCAGCCGCCAGGTCATCAAAGAACATCACGGCTCGATTGATTTCGAAAGCCAGCCCGGCATTGGCACGAAATTCATCATCATCCTGCCCGACGGGCGCAAAAACGAAGATTGAGGTCTTCTAAGCGAGGGAACGCGCCAGGCGGAATCCAATCGAAGGGGAAAGATGGTCTGGCAGCACGCCCTCGCGCACCGCGCAACGCGCCAGTTTGCGCGAGTAATACCAGGCTCCGCCGCGAACCACATAACGCCCGTTCGGTTTGATTTCTTCGCGGTTGGCATTGGGGCGATAGGGATACGGCATAAACAAAGACTGCGTCCACTCCCAGACATTCCCGACCATATCTGCCGCGCCATGCAAGCTGTCGCCGCTTGGCGAGTAGAACCCGACCGGCGTGGTTTCTTTTTTCATGCTTTCGGCGGTGTTACAGCGCCAGGGGTCGAAGGTATTGCCCCAGGGGAAAATCCGTCCATCGCCGCCGCGCGCGGTGTATTCCCATTCGGCTTCGGTCGGCAGGCGAAACGCCAGTCCTGTTTTCTCGTTCAACCAGCGAACGTAGGACTCAGCATCGTATTTGGAAACGCCCACCACCGGGTGTTCGTCCATGCCTTCGGGGAAGGTGTAACCCGACCAGTGGCGCGGAATGCGATGTCCCTCATCCCAGATAAAGGTGTAATACTCCGCATTGGTCACAGGGCATTGGGCAATTTCGAACGCGAGCAGCGAAACCCTGTGCTGCGGCTGTTCGGCGATGAACAACTCACGGTCCGACCATTCGAACGCCCAATCTGATTCTTTGATTTGAAGGACTTGAATATCCTGGTCGCTGGTTCCCATCAAAAAATCCCCGGCGGGGATGGATAACATCTGCGGCGGTTTGATTTTATGCGGCGGGTTGGGAATCACCTCCCAGCCTTCCGCGTTGAATCTCGATTTCGGTTCTGCCATGTCGCGCTCCTTTACTGGCAAAGAATGGCGTCGTAAATATTCAGGATGGTCTTGAGATTTGCGCCGAGGTTTTGGGTGAGCGCAAAGAGAAACGGCGAACCGCAAGCCCGCCTGCGGTGAAAATCGACCCGTTCCACCATGTCGAGGATCGCGGATTCCCAATCGGTGGCGGTGTTTTGCGTGATACGCCCATAGTTGGAAAGCGCCTGGAATGGCATCCCTGCGCTGGCGACCCAGGGAATTTTCGAGACCATAAATTCGAGCAAGTCGTAATATCCCAAACGCAGATCGTAGTCGCCGCAGATGGGCATCAACCCAATGTCGAGCGCGGCGAGAAATTCAACCCACTCCTCGAAGCGGCGCGGAACGTACACCTCGCCCTGCCGCGGCGCATCCACAGGACTAACCATAAACTTGACCTGCGGCTTTTGACGGCAGACATTTTCCAGGGCGGCAAGCAAACCGCTTTCTGCCGCAGATTCGGCTTGGGCGCGGTAGCCAAGTCCCAGCCAGATTTCGTCCGCGTGGGTTTGGTGCAAAGCGGGATATTGGTCGGTGTTCAAGTAATCGGGAATTGTGTAAGTCTTCGTGAAGCGCAGCCAATCATCGGCAAGGCGGGGGGAACTGGTGGTGGCGGCATCCAGAATGGCAAGCCCCCACTTGAACTGTTCGACGGGCGGCGGGTCGATGCGGTGGGTCTTTGCAATACAACCCTTGAGCGGCGCGCCTTCGAACCAGAAAGCATGTGCCGAACTGGCGGGCGGCAATAAATTAACCGCCTGGTCGAAATCTACAATGACCTTTTTGTCGCGCGCCTGCCAGTATTGAACGGCGGAGAGGATCGAATCGTACAGGTAACGATAGACCACCAGCAGATCAGACTCATCGCAAAGTCGTTTTGCGCGGGATGTGTTTTCGACGAAGGATTTCATGTCGAGCAGGTTCGCGCGATGCGTTCCGCTGCGGTTGATGGCGTCTGCCAGGTTGCGGCAGCGCACTTGAATGCGGCTCTGGTCGGCGGCGGCGCAATAAATATACGTAACGACCATTTCACCGCTCCAGGCTGGGGGATGAGACGGGAATCACCCGTGGCTGGGCAACCCACTGAATGGCTTCGAGCCACAATCTGCCGATCTGGCTCATCTCGCGCGACTCTGCTGCCAGCCTGCCCTGTTCGCCCAGTTTGCGCCGCAGTTCCCCATCCATAACGAAGTGGCGCAGATTGAGATGCCACTCATCCAGCGACTCGGAAATCATCCCGCCGCTTTTCCAACGGCGGAAAGCGGGCATGGCAGAAGCCAGCCAGGGCACTCCCCTTGCGCCAGCCTGCATCAAAACCGCATCTGAGACAGAGAGGTTATAGGGTGTGTTCCGCAAGGGAACCAGCAGCGCATCCAACTGACCCAACTGGTACGGCAGTTCTTCCTGGGCGGCGGGCGGCAGGTAAAGGCGGCGGTTATCGGGCAGGCTCTCGAACAGGCGGTACGCCTGCGAATTGCCGATGACCACCACGCGGGTATTGGAAAATTCACGCAGAATGCGAATGACGAAACGGCGGATAAGCGCCAGGTCTTCGAGTTGCCCGCTTGTTCCCAGCCAGCCGATGTTGATGACATTGCGGGGATGCGGGTCTTTGTCCCAGAGTTTATTGCCGCGATCCCAGCCGTCGGGGATGGCGCTGACATTTTGCACCAACTCGCGCAGTGAGTCGGCTTGCGTTTCAGACGGCACAACCACCATCCGCGCCATTGAAATTGCCGAAGTGTACGCGGCGCTGCGGGCGCTGGTTCCCAAGCCCTTGGCGCTGTAATCGCGGTGCGAGATGGGCTGTTTTTCGAAATCATCGTCCAGGTCGAGCAGGATGGGAACGTCTGCCTGAGATAAGGCAGATAAACTTTCCATCAGGGTTGGGTTGATGTGCGGATTGCTGGTGATGACCACGTCGGGCTTGGGCGCGCGTCCGGGCTGATACTCCCGCCTTGCGGTAACGGCGCAGCCCAACGCCTCGAGCGCAGGTTTGAGCAGCGTCATGCGGCTGGAGGGCTGTTCCGATTCAGGGAGCAGGAAGAGGATACTGCCGCTGAAACTGGCGCGAGACACCGAGATACGAGCCGACGGCGCAGATTTATCCATCGTTTTGGCAGCCAGTTGATTGTCGATATTAAGTTGCAGGCGGCGCAGAGACTCGGCAAGTTCAGGAAGCCCATCGGCTTGCGCCTGGCGAATGTTCAACTCGACGAGCGCGGGCAGCAGTTCGTCGATCTCATCCAAATATTTTGCGACCAGTTCGGCGGGGCTTTCGCTGTTGATGATTCGTTCCAGCAGGTCGGCGGCGCGCAGAATGTCGTTTTCGCTGATCCCATGAGAAGCCCCCGTCAGCCGTTGCAGCAGGCGCGCCACCGCCGAAACATCGGTCGGTATCGTCTCTGCTGTTTCGCCGCCCATTTCCTCCGCCAAAATAATCTGGCGTTGGATGACTTCATTCTGCGGCTCCAATTGGCTGGCGCGCAGATAGATGGCTTTTGCGCTTTTTCCGTCTCCGCTTGCCAGGTAGATGTTTCCCAGAATATGCAGGGTTTCCACATCTTCGGGGTAATCTGCCAGGATACGGCTGAACACGTCCAGCGCATCTGCCAGGCGGTTTTCGTTCAAGTATGTTTTACCGAGGACTTTTCTGATTTTCAATTCAGGCTGCATGACGATACCTTTCGCCGAGTATAGCGGTTTGCCCCCTTTTTTCGTATAAAGCGCCGCTGAATATTCCGTAAAGATGGGATAAACAATTTACGCGCAAATCACGCCGATTTTATGCCCCGTTTACTCTCTGCCCGCGCCTTTGATTTTAGAATGGGAACACCATGACCAATACCATCGACCAGGTTTCCAGCGCGTATGGTCTTTCGGGGACAAACTCCCAGACCACAGCCTCCGCCTCCGCCGCTTCTGAAATTGCATCCTCGTTCAAGGATATTTTTTCGACGATGATGCTTTCGGGCAGCGGCATGTCTTCGACCCAGTCCACCAGTTCGGGATTGGGCGATTTGATGACTCCGCTGTTGATGATGATCCTGCTCGAAAAACTGGTCGAAAGCCAGATGGATGCGCAGGGAACCCAGGCGGATCAGACAGCGGGGACGATCTCAGCCGCAGCGAAGCAGGTCTCGCAAACCGAGCCATCGGGACGACCCGTGGGCGGGGTGTTGACCCAGGACTTCCACACGGGACATAACGGCTTGGATTTCGGCATCCCCGTCGGCACGGAAGTCAAATCGACGATGGATGGCAACGTCATTTACGCGGGCTGGAATAATCAGGGCTACGGCAACCTGGTGATTGTAGAGAACGGCGATTACAAAACCTACTACGCCCATCTGTCCAGCATCCCCGTCGCGGTCGGCGATTCGATCACGGCTGGCGCAACCATCGGCTTGTCTGGCAACACGGGCAATTCCACAGGTCCGCACCTGCATTACGAAATCCGCCGCAACAACACGCCCATCGACCCGACAGCGGCAACCCTGGGCGCATGACATGGAACTGCTCACCATCCTGCGCCAAATCGCCCGGGAACAGTCCAGTGTCAGGCTGATGAACATCTACAAGGGGCTGCCCATCTCCTACGACACGAACATCACCTCGGTGGGCGCGGCGGAAATTCAAGTGCCATGCAGCAAAAATCACATTGCCTGCCTCTACCATCAGGGAGAGTCCTACGTCATTGGTGAGAATATCCCGGTGGTCATCCGCTCGAAAGTGGCGCGGTTGAGTTTAACAAAAGACTACGCGGTACTTTCGGATTTCGAATCGGCGCAGGACAACATCGGCAAGCGGATGCAGATTCGAGTGGAGCCGGGCGAACCCATCATGGTCGGCATCGAGTTCAAAGGCTCTTCGTTCGAGTTTCTTGCGCCGCTGGCAGACCTTTCGGCAAACGGGGCGAGCGTCTTTTTCGAAAGCAGCATGTTCCCAGGGCGGCTCTCGAAGCCGGGCAACGAACTAACCATGAGCATTCCCCTGCCCGATTCGATGACCTACAAAGTAAAGAAAATCACGCAAAAGGCAACCAGCGAAGCCAGAAAGACTCTGCCGCCGCCCCAGGGCAACCAGGTGGTGGTCAACGCGCGCGGCAGGGTGATCGCCGTCAACCCCGATGTGGATTCGAACCGCTACCGAGTCAGCGCCCAGTTATCGTTCAAAGATTTGAGCCGCATGGTCATTCTGCAATACATCACCACGCGCCAGTCTGAAATCATTCAAGATTTGCACGCGCTGTCCGAGGATTTGTACAAACGCAAAGATCACCTGCGTTAGAAATGACTTTCCCCATCACGCTTCCCGTTTCGCCAATCGGCAACGCGACAGACCAGGAATTTAGCCTGCGCGCTTTTCAACGCCTGACCGCGCAAGTGCTGGCGGTAACAGGAACCAGCGCCATCCTCGAAGTGGAAGGACATTCCTTCGTGGCGCAACTCACCTCCGCAGACCAGGCGGCTGAACTGGCTTCGCGGCAGACGGCGCAATTTATCGTCACCCAGTTATCGGATCAGGCGGTCACGCTGAAACTGGTGAAAAACGAAACGCCCGCAGCGGGCGCAGCCAACACGGCAGATTTGGCGGGGCAAATTCTGGAAAGCAACAACCTGCCGCAAACCGCCGAAAGCCTGACCCTTGCCCGCGCCCTGCTAAAACAACACCTGCCCGTCACGCCGCGCCTGCTTTCTGAGTTGAAGAACGCGCTGGCGAATTACGGCGCATGGGGGCAAGCCGAAGCAGACCTGGCGGCGGCGATGAAAGCGGCGGGGCTGCCCGTCACCGCCCAAAGCCTGACCCTGGCGGCGCGTCAACCTGTTCAAACCGCCGAAGCCTTGTCGCGGCTGATGACGACTCTGGCGCAAGCCCTCGGTCAAAATCCGCCGCCCGAATTGCGCAAGCAGATCAACGCCAGTTTGCAGGCGCTCGATACGCTGGCGGTGCAATGGGCTGGGAAAAGCCCGCAGACGGCTGACCAACTCAAAGCGGCGGCGGGCATGTTGGGCAGGTCGCTCGAAAATATCCTGCTGGAACAAATTCAAGCAGACGCTAAATCCATCCCCGAAAAAAGCCTGGCGACCCTGGCGCGGCTGCAAACCCTGCTGGAACAATCTGGCAAGGATGAAGCCGCGCAGGCGGTCGGCGAGTTTTTGAACAACGCGCGGCGCGAGCAGTTGATGAACGTCAAGCCCGACCCGACCCCGGGACAGGGGCAATGGTCTGCGATTGGATTTATGCTGCGAGACGGGCAGAAAAGTTTTTCGGCGCGTTTGAAGATCGCCCACGAAGCCCGCGCCGAATCGAGCAGAATCAATCCAGCCTACACGCGTTTGATTCTGCAAGTGGATTTACAGCCCGACGAAACGGTTGAAGTTGATCTTGCGCTGGTCGGCAAACAAATCCGCGCGGCGATGATGGCGCAAGACCCCGCGTGGCGCAGGCTGGCGCAGGATGAATTACCTTCGCTGGAAGAAGCGCTGGGCGGGCTGGGTTACAACCTGGAGGATGTGGAAATTGGCGTGGGCAAGCCCCAACCCTTTGCGCAGATTCAAATGACCCCTGCCAGCGCCCCCCCGCTGACGGTGAACATCGAGGTCTGAATGGGCTACAGGCGTTTTCGAATTCCGCGCCCCGCCGAGGGCGAACCCAAACCACTGGCGGCGACTGCCCTGCAATATCAGCCCGAAGCGGATCGCGCTCCGCGAGTGGTCGCCAGCGGACAACGCAAAGTCGCCGAGCAAATTCTGGCAGAGGCGAAGAAACATAATATCGCCATTTACGAAGATACGGCGCTGAGTCTGGCGTTGTCGGCTGTTAATTTGGGCGAAGAGATTCCCCCCGAACTGTATCAGGTGGTGGCGCAGGTTTTGGCGTATATTTATCGCATCAGCGAGAAGCGGCGGGGATAATTTTCGGGGACTTCAAGAGCAGGTTCCGAAGGTGATTCGAAGCATTGGAGCGCCTGACGGCAACCTGCGGGGTTTTTTCCCAATTCAATCGAAATAAAGATTCAAGTCCGAGCAGTCGAAGCGGTTGCCGCAATTGGGGCAGACGACCTTGCAGTTCTTTTCGTACATTTGAGTTCCGCAGCGGTCGCAAAGCCAAAGCCGCTTTTCGTTCCATTCCAAATCCTTGAACAGGGATTGGTCGAACTCGTTGATTCTCTTTTCCCCCAGCCGTTTCAACTCTTCGTTCACCGCGATCAAATCACGTTTCAACCTGCCGATGTTGATTCCGCGGCATACGTCGGGATAATCTTTCAAGAGTTTCATACAGCGCTCGTGCATCTTGATTCCGCCCTCGTAGTTTCCGCGCGAGATGTGAAAGTAGATCACCGCCGCCTGCAACACGCCCTGGTACAAACTGCGGATCGTCCCCCGCTCCTCGCTCCAGGCGTCTTCCAGTTCCTCGTGTGATTCGTAGAACTGTTTCTCGTTGAATAACTTCAATCCCTCCAAAACCTTTGCGGGCAACGCGCCGTCACAATCCATACCGCCTCACTGATTCTTACGGGTTACTTTCTGCAAAAGTATAACATGCCGCCCCCGCCCGAATGGTAGAATCAAACCATGCTTAAGGTGACTTTATGACGCTCGCTGCGCTTTTATCCAGCATCGCAATTTCATCTGCCACGCTTGCCTGGGGCTACGCCCAAAGCGGATTCACCACCTTCGCGGTCTGGATCATCATCCTCGGCTTGGTCTGGCTGCTCGCCATCTGGCAGAGATGGTTTTGGGTTTCCTCGTTTGCGTTGCTCGTCGTCACCATTCTCGCCGCCCTCGGCTTGTGGTTTGGCTTCACCCCGGGCTGGCTCTTCGCCGCCGGCATTTTTGCCCTCTTTGCCTGGGACATGACAGAGTTCCGTCAGCGGCTGTTTTTGATGGCGAAGAATGACAACACGCGCGGCATCGAACGTCGTCATCTTTTGCGCATCAGCCTGCTGGCGCTGACGGGGATGGCGCTTGCATCCATCACCATGCTGCTGCGCTGGCAATTTACCTTTGAGTGGGGAGCGTTTCTCGTGGTCGTGATTTTGCTGGGGCTGGCTCAATTGGCGGGGTGGTTTAGGAGATAGCTTTCAGCCACTCGTCCGTTTCTTTTGGATGTTTGAAGCGGATAACTTTCAAATGCGCGTTTTCGGGCAGGGAGAATAGCATGGGGTATTCGCGCTTGCGCCGCCAATAAGTCTTGAACAGCCAGTGGAACAATGATTCCTCTGACCATAATTTCAAATGCCACCAGAATTTTTCGCGGTTGCCATTCCACAACTCTTCTTGTGTAATTCCCCTGCGGATGGTGCGTTTGAACAATCTCCAGAAAACGATGTGAAAGGGGTAATCGAGCCAGATGACCGCTTCGGCTTTGTCCCAAATCAAATCGCGCACAAGGCGATAATTTCCCGCCGTCACCCAAGTTTCAGCCTGAATCGCCTCCTCGACACGGATGAAAAAATCCAAAGACGTGGCGGGCGTCCAGTTTGGCTCCCAGTAGAAGGCGTCCAGTTCGATGTAGTCTGCGTTGATTTTTTGCGCGAGTCGCTTTGCCAGCGTGGACTTGCCCGACGAGGTTGTACCGACAACGGCAATGCGGCGATAGGGAAATGCGTTCATCGGGGCGGGATTATAATTCGGAATGTATACTGACCACGGGAGAGAAATGCGGATTTTAGTGCAACAATTCGAGGCATCTGGTAAGATTTGGAAATGACCATTCAATTGAATCTGACGCCCGAAATTTTGAAAGAAATCCACTATCAAAGATATAACCATCCTGCGCCGTTGGTACAAAGACGAATGGAGGCAGTTTGGCTCAAAGGGCATGGGCTGGAACATGGTCAAATCGCCGAACTGGTTGGTGTGACTGAAAATACAATTCGCGATTATTTTGCGCTCTATCAGCAGGGCGGTATCGAGAAACTCAAGGAATTGAACTACTCTGGCTCAGAGAGCAAACTGGATGAACATATCAGTTCTCTGGAAGCCTATTTTGGCGAACACCCGCCAGCCAGTATCAAGGAAGCGCAGAACAAGATTGAATTGATAACGGGCATCAAACGTAGTGAAACGCAAATCGCGGAGTTCCTGAAAAAAAACTGCATTTCCGTTGCCGCAAAGTAGGCATTATTCCTGCAAAAGCAGACCCTGCAAAGCAGGCGGATTACCTCAAGAACGAGATTGAGCCTCGTTTAGAGGAAGCAAAAACAGGAATTCGCGCAGTTTTCTTTGTTGATGCGGCTCATTTTGTACTTGCGCCTTTCATTGGCTTTCTCTGGTCACTGACCCGCATCTTTATTCAAGCGCCAGCGGGTCGACAACGTTTCAATGTGCTTGGCGCAATCAACGCAATTACCCAAGAGTTGGTCACTGTTACCAATGACGCCTACATTAACGCGGAAAGTGTCTGTGTCTTGCTTGATAAATTGCACAACCTCAACCTTGGCGTACCCATTACACTATTTCTGGATAACGCGCGTTATCAGCATTGCGCTCTGGTGATTGAAAAAGCCGTCAGCCTGCAAATCGAGTTGTGTTTCTTGCCTTCTTACTCGCCGAATTTGAACTTGATCGAACGCTTGTGGAAGTTTGTCAAGAAGAAATGCTTGTATTCGAAATACTATCCAGACTTTCATGCCTTCAAAACTGCAATCAACGATTGTCTTGAGCAAACTTCCACTACCCACAAAACAGAACTCAAATCGCTTCTTTCCTTACGTTTTCAGACTTTCGAAAAAACGCAATTCTCATCCGTGTGAACTATAGTATCGAAATCAAAGTTCAAAGTCAAAGGATTTTCTATGCCGCTCACCCAACAGGAAATAAAATCCCGCGCGTACGCCTTCGTGAAGGAATGGGAAACGACTTCGCGCGAACGCGCCGAGGCGCAGACGTTTTGGAATGACTTCTTCGACATCTTCGGACTCTCGCGCCGCCGTGTGGCTTCGTTCGAGGAACCTGTGAAAAAACTGGGCGAGGCGCGCGGTTCGATTGACTTGTTTTGGAAAGGCACGTTGCTGGTCGAGCATAAATCACGCGGCAGGGATTTGGACAAAGCCTACGAACAGGCGTTGGATTATTTTCCAGGCATCCGCGAACAGGATTTGCCGAAGTACGTTCTGGTTTCAGACTTCGACAGGTTCCGTTTGTACGATCTCGACGCGGGGGATAACATCGAATTCAGCTTGAAGGAACTGCCCGACAAAATCCATCTCTTTGGCTTTATCTCTGGCTACAAACAGCACGCCGCCCACGAGGAAGACCCCGTCAACATCCGCGTGGCAGAAAAGATGGGGGAATTGCATGACGAACTCTTGAAAAGCGGTTACAGCGGACACGCGCTGGAAGTCTTTCTGGTGCGGCTGGTTTACATCCTGTTTGCCGACGATACGGGCATTTTCCCCAAAGACCACTTTCATTACTTCCTCGAAAACCGCACAGATGCAAACGGCTTCGGCACGGGCGCGACGCTGGCGTTGATCTTCCAGACCTTGAACACGCCCAACGAGAAACGCCAAAGCGGGGCGGACGAGGAAATCCTGCAATTTCCCTATGTCAATGGCGGATTGTTCGAGGAGTCTTTGCCCATTCCCATGTTCAACCAAAAAATGCGCGGCGCTTTGCTCGACTGTTGTTCCTTCGACTGGAGCACGGTCTCGCCCGCCATCTTCGGCTCGCTCTTTCAATCGGTCATGGATAAAAAACAGCGACGCGAGATCGGGGCGCATTACACCTCGGAGAAGAACATCCTCAAGGTTGTCCGCCCGTTGTTTTTGGATGACCTGCTGGCTGAGTTCGACGCGGCGAAGAACGACCAGCGCAAGTTGAAGCAGTTGCACGACAAAATCTCTGCCATGCGCTTCTTCGACCCCGCCTGCGGCTGCGGCAACTTCCTGATTATTACCTACCGTGAACTGCGCCGCCTTGAAATTCAGATTTTGAAACAGCAGCGCAACCTCTCGAAGAAAAAAGACGCGCTCCAGATGGTGATCGAAGCGAACCTGCTTTCCCGCATCGACGTGGACTCGCTCTATGGCATTGAACTTGAAGAATTCCCCGCCCGTATTGCGGAAGTGGCAATCTGGCTGACCGACCACCAGATGAACATGGAACTCTCGCAGGAATTCGGGCAGACCTACATCCGCCTGCCGTTGAAGAAATCAGCAAATATCAAGAACGGCAATGCCCTGCAATTGAGTTGGGACTTTGTGCCGAAAGCCAACCTGACGATTTTGGGCAACCCGCCTTTCATCGGAAAGAAAATGCGAAACGCTGAACAAAATACGGACATGGAAATAGTTTGTTCAGCGATTCAAAATTATGACCTTCTTGATTATGTCAGCGCATGGTATGTGAAAGCTGCGCAGTTTATCAAGGATACGAATATTAAGGTCGCCTTTGTTTCCACCAACTCGATTACGCAGGGCGAGCAGGTCGGCGCGTTGTGGAATTGGATGTTGGGGCAGGGCGTGAAAATTCACTTTGCCCACCGCACGTTTCGCTGGGTGAATGACGCAAGGGGCAAAGCCGCCGTGTTTTGCGTGATTATCGGCTTTGGTTTAGGGGATGTAAGCAAAAAGCGTTTATTCGATTACGCTTCGCCCGATGCGGAAGCGATGGAAATTCAAGCGAAGAATATCAATCCGTATTTGGTTGACGCTGAAAACATCATTGTTACAAGTAGAAACAAGCCACTTTCAAATGTCCCTGAAATGAGTTTCGGAAGTATGCCAAATGACGGTGGTCACTTATTGTTTACAGATGAAGAGAAATCCGAGTTGTTGCAAAAAGAACCTTCTGCCGAAAAATTTATCTTTCCAATGATTAGCGCAAAGGAGTTTTTGCATGGTGAAAATCGTTGGTGTCTATGGCTAAAAGACGCTTCACCGTCTGAAATAAAAAACCTTCCCGAAATCAAGAAGCGAGTGGATGCTGTGCGTGAATATCGTTTAGAAAGCACGCGAGAAGCAACAAAAAAACTTGCAGATTATCCTTATTTGTTTGGAGAAATAAGACAGCCAGAAAGCAATTACGTCTTAATTCCTCGCCACTCATCCGAAAATCGGATTTACATTCCTTTCGCTTTTTTCTCGAAAGAGTCGATTGCAAGCGATTCGTGCGTAACTTTGCCAAACGCAACTCTCTATCATTTTGGCGTGTTGACTTCACAAATGCACATGGCTTGGGTAAGAGCCGTTTGTGGAAGAATCAAAAGCGATTATCGTTACTCCAACAACATCGTCTACAACAACTTCCCCTGGGCTTTGGAAGTCAGCGAAAAGCAAAAGGAAAAGGTGGAGCAAGCCGCCCAGTCTGTGCTGGATGCGCGGGCAAAGTATCAGACCTTTGAGGTTTCCATGGAAGACTCCCAAAACAGAAACGAACCCAGAAAAACCTCAAAGGTCTCTTTGGCTGATTTATACGACCCCTCTGCCATGCCCAAAGTCCTTGTCGATGCCCACCGCGCCCTCGATAAAGCCGTTGACCTCTGCTACCGCCGCGAACCTTTCAAGTCTGAACTGGAACGGCTGGAGTTTTTGTTTGCGCTCTACCGTCAATACACCGAGCCAATGTCAATGGCGATGGAAGGGAAACCGAAACGAAGGAAAAAGTAGATGTATAATTTTAGTAAATCAGGAGAAATAGTATGACCCGAACCTTTACCGCCGTAATCCATAAAGAAGATGATTGGTATGTGGCAGATTGTCCCGAAGTAGGAACAGTCAGTCAGGGCAAAACTGTCGAAGAAGCGATTGCCAATCTAACGGAAGCAACTGAACTCTATCTGGAAGAATTTCCTTTGCCAGAAAACAGCCGTCCATTCCTGACCACTTTTGATGTGGCAACTTATGCCTAACCTGCCTCATCTATCGGGAAAAGAGATCATCCGCGCTTTGGAAAAACTTGGTTTTGTCCAAGCGCGTCAACGCGGAAGCCATGTTGTTATGAAAAAGTCCACGCCAGAGGGAAATGTCGGTTGTGTAGTGCCTTTGCACGGCGAAGTGGCAATTGGCACTTTACATAGCATTCTCAAACAAGCCAAAGTTTCAGCCGAAGAATTTCTGAAAGTTGTGAAGTAAAAATAGACGAATGAAAACTGAAGAAGGCTTTGAATTGAAAGTCCGCTCGCGGAACAGCAAGCCTGTAACCATCCAAATCCCCGCAGATACGCTGGCTTCTCTCGAAAAAATCGCGGCAGGGCGCGATATGTCTGTGGAAGCCTTGCTCAAAGCGTACATTGGACAAAGTATGCGGCAGGATTTGGCGAAGTTATCCGCCGACCGCATGATGGAAAAAACCGCGCAAGTGTTGACGAAACATATCAAATCCCAAAAGGAAGTTTCGGCGATATTGAAGGAAATTCGCGTGAGTTCCGTTTCATAGCAGATCTATTCGCCTCCGACATTTATAGCCGTCGCAAATCGTTCAAGTCCGAACTGGAACGGCTGGAGTTTTTGTTCGCGCTGTATCGTCAATACACCGAGCCAATGGCGATGGAGGGGAAACCAAAGAGAAAGAAAAAGCGAAAGAAATAGCGGCGGTATAATTCCGAAAAGAGAACAGGAAAGACATGACTGCAAAAAAGACCAAGTCAACGAAAGTGAGCGAAGCGCGTCCCGTATACAAGACGCCGCCGCGAAACCGCATTCTCATCAAATGCAAAAAGACGCTGGCGCAAACCTACGGCGAGCGGCTAAAAGGAGTCATCCTCTACGGTTCGATGGCGCGAAAAAGTTCAACCCAGTCGAGCGACGTGGATTTGCTCGTCCTGCTCGATCCGCCCGTTGATTATTTTGCGGAATTACGAAACCTGGTGGATATATTGTATCCCGTTCAACTTGAATCAAAACGCCTGATTTCTGCAAAACCCGTCTCTGTCAGCGATTTCGAGACGGGCAAGACCTCGTTGTATCGAAACGCGAAAAAGGAGGGCATTGCCGTATGACGAAAAATGCCGATGAAATTGCCGCCAATATCCAACGCGCAAGAACCTCCATTCAAGCGGCAAAAGACATGCTCGACAAGGAATATTACGATATTTCCGCTTCGCGGGCGTATTACGCCGCATTCTACGCGGCAAGCGCATTGCTGCTTGGCGGCGGCGTGGACACAAACAAACACAGCGGCGTGATTGCCTTGATTCATCAACTGTTCGTAAAAACAGGCAAACTGGGCAAGGAACACGGCAAAAATCTCAACTGGCTGTTTGAACTGCGCGGAATTGGGGATTACGGCATGACGGAACACGTCTCTGCGGGGGAAGCGTATAAAGCCATAAAAGTGGCGGAAGACTTTTTGGCGGCGACGCTTAATATTTTGGAAGAGTAGATCATCTCTGCTACCGCCGCGAACCCTTCAAGTCTGAACTGGAACGGCTGGAGTTTTTATTCGCGCTGTACCGTCAATACACCGAACCGATGAATGTGGTCATGGAAGCGAAACCAAAGAGAAAGAAGAAGACCTGACAGGTTTCCATAGAAGTCTGATCAATCAGCGTGTTTGTGATTCACGGAATCCCAATTAAAAAGCGTCACGGTGAAACCTGTCAGGTCTTAAATCTAAAACCCAAAAAGAGGAACCATGTTTGAACTCCCCGACGATGAAATTCTCCCTCTCTCCAAAGAACACGTCTTCTGGACGTGGTCTGCGCAAGCCAAGGTAAATCCCATCGCCATCAAAAAGGCGAAGGGTGTATATTTCTGGGATGTGGATGACAAAAAATATCTCGACTTCAACTCGATGACCATGTGCGTCAACATCGGGCACGGCGACGAGCGCGTTATCAAAGCCATGCAGGAGCAGGCGGCGGAACTGCCGTATGCCGCGCCAGGCATGGCGACCAAAATCCGCGCGCTGGCAAGTAAAGCCGTTGCCGAGATTACGCCGCACGGCGCGTTAACCAAAGTGTTATTTACTTTGGGCGGCGCGGATGCCAACGAGAACGCCATCAAGTTGGCGCGGGGGTACACGAAGCGCCACAAAATTCTTTCCCGTTATCGCTCGTATCACGGCGCGTCGGCGGGCGCAATGGCGGTCACAGGCGACCCGCGCCGCGTGGGTTGGGAGCCGAACCTGATGTCGGGCGTGGTGCATTTCCTCGACCCGTATCGCTATCGCTCGACCTTTCACCGCGCCAACCCCGACATCTCTGAAGCCGAGTTCGCGCAGGATTATCTCAACCATCTGGAAGAGATTATTTTGTACGAAGGTCCCGAATCGATTGCGGGCATTCTGATGGAGTCGGTGACTGGCACGAACGGAATCATCATTCCGCCGCAGGGATACATGCAGGGCGTCCGCGCCTTGTGCGACAAGTACGGCATCGTGATGATCGCCGACGAAGTGATGAGCGGTTTCGGGCGCACAGGCAGGATGTTTGCCATCGAACATTGGGACGTTGTCCCCGACATTATGACCATGGCGAAGGGACTGACCTCCGCCTATGCCCCGCTGGGGGCGGTGGCGATGAAGCCCGAAATTGCGGCGGCTTTCGATGAACACGCCTTCGAGAGCGGCTTGACCTACACCTCGCATCCCATCTCGCTGGCGGCGGCGGTTGCCAACATCGAAGCCATGCAGCAGGACAGGATGGTCGAACACTCCGCAAGCATGGGATTGGTTCTGCGTAAACTGCTGACCGACTTGGGCGAAGCGCACCCGTCTGTTGGGGAAGTTCGCAACATTGGCCTGTTCGGCATCCTTGAGTTGGTCAAAGACCGCAAGACCAAAGAGCCAATGGCGCCGTGGAATGGGTCATCGCCTGAGATGGTCGCGCTGAAAAAGTACTGCGCCGATCACGGGCTTTTTCTCTACACCCACTGGCATACCGTGTTAATTATCCCGCCGTTGATTATCACCGAAGAGGAATTGAAGGAGGGGATGGATATTCTGGATAAAGCGCTGGAGATTACAGATAAGGCTGTGCGATAAATTTGCAGGTCACGCTTGAAGCGTGACCTGCTTTTTATTTGGGGGCTTCTTTACTCGTACAAGAACTTCAATTGCGCGCGCTCGTAGATGATGGCGAGGATGGCGCTGCAAACAAGCATCCGTTCCTGTGTCTCTGACAATTGCTCTGTTGCCTGCAAATTGTACAAGTCCGTCAGCAGCGTGACCTTCTTCTGCATGGTCATCACGGTCTTGTCGCCCAGTTGGATGAAATAACGCGGCGCAATCAGGCGATAGGCGAACGGCGTCTTCCGAATGAGTTGATCGAATGGCAATTGCTGAAACAGAAGCGATTTCGTGTCGGGGGCAATCGAGCCGATGCGGTTTCCTTCGGTGTCGGTGAGCCAGTACATTTTGGCGCTGTTCATGTTCGCGGCTCGATGTACTTCCATTTGCAGCATATCGTTCAGCGGGCTGTTGCCAACGAACTTCATGCCGTCGAGCGCCGAGAGGTAGTCATCCCTGACAACCGCCATGACCTCGCCGTTGGCGCGCATCACATCCCAGTTGCTGGGGATGTCCGTGATTCGGCTTTCCTGGCTGATAACTTTGTAGAATAATTTTCCGCCCGATGTGATTTCGATTTCTTCCTTGGACGAGATGAGTTTTTTTGTCGCGCGGAAGAGTACCTGCCCTTTCGCGTCTTTCACTTCGATGTCTGGGGTCATTGCAAGGACAGAAAAACTCATGGAAAGGGGATACTGAAACATAATGCCGCTCCTTTGGGTTGGTAGTATGGGGCGGAATTATATGAATTCGAGTGTCCGCGTCAATCAAAACAGGCTGGACATTGGTACTATAAATTCGGCAGTTCGATCACAAAGGTTGTGCCTTTGCCAACTTCGCTTTCCACATTGATTATCCCGCCGTGCGCGAGGACGATTTGTTTTGTGATGGCGAGTCCCAGTCCGCTGTGAGTTCGGTCGCTACGCGATTTATCTCCGCGCCAAAAGCGGTCGAAGATAAAAGGCAGGGCTTCGGGGGAAATGCCCGCGCCTGAATCGTGGTGCGTGATTCGTACCCCGTCGGCTGGTTTTCCTGTGTACCTGTCTACTTGTTTCCCTGCTTCAATGCGAATTGCAATCTTCCCGCCCTGCGGCGTGTGACGAAGAGAGTTTGAAATCAGGTTGGATAGCGCTTGGTTGAGTCTGTCGTAGTCGGCGGTGAGTTCGAGGGTGGGGTCGGGGAGTTCGGTTTGCAGGGCAATGCCGAGGGACGCGGCTTGGGCGGAAAAACTCGAAGTGAGGTCGGTCATCAGGTCGG
>Ga0172367_10003758_pt1 | contig 19345 bp, 17 predicted proteins | sample Lak10m_FD_114542 | JGI IMG/M metagenome (GOLD analysis project Ga0172367, IMG submission 114542) | Freshwater microbial communities from Kabuno Bay, South-Kivu, Congo - kab_022012_10m | ecosystem: Environmental > Aquatic > Freshwater > Lake | place: Democratic Republic of the Congo: South-Kivu...
GAAGGCCGCCGGTAGCAAATGGAATTTTCTGCCCTTTCGTCCTGGCTTGGTGGGGGGCCACTGTATCGGCGTTGATCCGTACTACCTGACCCACAAGGCGCAGGCCATTGGCTACCACCCGGAAATCATCCTAGCTGGCCGCCGCTTGAACGACAGCATGGGTGCCTATGTAGCTGCCCAACTGGTCAAGGCCATGACCAAAAAACGCATCCATGTCGAAGGTGCGAAAGTGCTAGTGATGGGTCTGACCTTCAAAGAGAACTGTCCTGATTTACGCAACACACGTGTAGTAGACATCATTGCAGAACTTAAAGATTACAACTGTCATGTAGATGTCCACGACCCTTGGGTATCTTTAGAGGAAGCCGAACATGAATACGGCATCAAATTAACAATCGAACCTACAGAAAAAAGTTACGACGCAATCATTTTGGCTGTTGCGCATCAGCAGTTCAGCGAAATGGGAGCAACTGCAATTCGATCATTAGGCAAAGACACTTCAATTTTGTATGACCTGAAGTACATATTGACCTCCGAAGAATCTGATTTAAGACTATGAAAATGACAGCCTACCAAGCCCTTCAACAAAATCTCAAACTAGAGCCTAAAACATGGCTTATAACAGGTGTAGCGGGATTTATTGGCAGCAACTTGCTTGAAGCCCTACTAAAGTTGAACCAACGGGTCATTGGCCTAGACAACTTTAGCACGGGCTATCATCGAAACCTCGATGAGGTACAAACCCTTGTCACGACTGAGCAGTGGTTAAATTTCAAATTATACGAAGGAGATATTCGAGACATTAATACTTGCCATAAAGCCTGCGAAGGAATTGACTATATTCTTCACCAAGCAGCACTTGGCTCGGTGCCGCGGAGTATAGAGGACCCCATTTGCACCAATCAGAATAACATTGATGGATTCCTGAATATATTGGTGGCTGGCAGAGATACAGGTGTTACAGGTTTCGTGTATGCCGCAAGCAGTTCAACTTATGGCGATCATCCAGATCTGCCAAAGGTGGAGGACAAAATTGGTAAGCCATTATCACCGTATGCGGTTACTAAACTGGTCAATGAGTTGTACGCTGATGTGTTTTATAAAGCATATGGGTTTAACACAATTGGTCTACGCTACTTTAATATCTTTGGGCGACGTCAAGATCCAAATGGCGCTTATGCGGCAGTAATCCCAAAGTGGATTGAGTCAATGATAAAGCAGGAGCCTATTTATATTAATGGAGATGGTGAAACTAGCCGCGATTTCTGCTATATAGACAACACTATTCAGGCCAATTTACTTGCTGCTACAACAAGCGATCAAAGCGCGAAAAATCAGGTCTACAATGTGGCTGTTGGCGATCAAACAAGCCTCAATCAGCTGTACCATTACTTGCGGGATAACCTCTCGATTCATTTCCCACATTTAAATGAAATGCAACCAGAGTATCGGGAATTCCGCGCTGGTGATGTACGTCATTCACTTGCTGATATTAGCAAAGCCAGAAAGCTACTCGGATATCAGCCTACGCATCGAATCGCTGAAGGTCTAAAATTGGCAATGGATTGGTATATAAAAAGTCAACAAAATTAAATTGGCGGCAGAAGCGATCCGCATAAGCGAAAAAATGTATATTGCTCAATTACACTGCATGCCTACAAAAAACTCGTGAGTTTAAATATCTTACTTCTACATTTCAGCCCAGATATAAGTCAATGATCAGAGAAAACAAAGTCATAGTTGTCGATATAGATGGAACGTTAACACTTGGAAAGCGAGATGTTGATAGTTATTCGACAGTTCGCGTTTCTGAATCTCTTAAGAAACGTTTAATTCAATTGAAATTAGATGACTATTGGATAATCTTGTACACGAGTCGCAATATGCGCACTCACGGCGGAAATATCGGGGCCATTATGAAACACACAGCTCCAACGCTTATTAATTGGCTGGCAGAAAATGAAATTCCGTATGATGAGCTTCATTTTGGAAAGCCTTGGTGTGGTCATAATGGATTTTATATAGATGACCGAGCAATTCGGCCGCGAGAATTTTTAGAGAATACGATGGAAGAATTGCAGGTCCTAGTAGAGCGAGATCGAATAAGCTCATGAAGAAGTTTCGAATAATTGTGCCGAGTTGGTCGGAGCTTAGTGCAGACATGCAGGTTGAAACAGGAGCCAAGTACCCGGCATTTATTCGACTTGGAGGTGTGCCACTGTACGCACACATTCTGCGTCTTTATGAAAGCATAAAAAAAGAAGCTGAATTTATATTTGTATTTTCAAGTGATGCACCTGAAATAACACTTGCACATGTAACTGGGTTCGACGTCAGCGTTTCCCGCCTTGAACAAAGTCAAAGCATTGGAGACACGGTCCTTAGTGCTGTTGGAAACAGCGGTTTGTGCCAATCTATTGTGATTCATATGGCAGATACGCTTTTAGACCCATCTACGCTAAATAAGTTGGATTCTATTTATGTTCAAAAGCGTACAGACTTGTATCGTTGGACTTCCATAAAAAAAGAGGAAAATGGTTCGGTACGAATTCTTTTCGATAGGGATCATCGTACTGCAGGAGTTGAACAGGCCGTTTGCGTCGGTGTTTTTGCCTTCTCTGATGGGCAGTACTTTAGCCTTCAACTGAGGGAATCCATTAGGCACAAATCTGGGGCAACGGACCCTTTTTTTAATGCTATTGAGTCGTATTCAAATAAATACTCAGTTGAACTAATTGAACCCGAATACTGGCATGACTGCGGTCATATTGACTCCTTTTATGAGTCGCGACTTAATTTTCACAATCTTCGGCACTTTAACTCTTTATCATACGACCCTCTAAGAGGGAGGGTTACGAAAAGATCTAATAATTCTGAAGCATTCCGTCACCAAGTACGTTGGTTCAAGCAGGTTCCCGATGAACTGGCGTCCTTCTTGCCTAGAATTTACGAGAGCAACGATGGAGAGTCGCCCTACATAACAATGGAATTGCTTTCCATACCAACGCTTGGCGAACTATTCATTAATTGCAGACTGGATCTAGGGGCGTGGAACGATGTTGCGAATAAAATTAATTATATTCAACGTATACTTGAAAAGCACGCATTCAAGTCACCAATAAAAGAAAAGATTGCTCACGAAATCTACATAGGCAAAACAAAGGGACGAATTGAACAGTTTGTTCAGCAACGCCCCGTAGCGGCAGAAATGTGGGTCCCGATACGCGAGCAGCGTATGTCGCTAAATGAAGTGCTTTTGACTCTTCAAGACTATGCCGAACGATTCTGCTTATTGACACCAGAAAAGCTCACCCCAATTCACGGAGACATGTGTTTCAGCAATCTGCTGTATGACTCACGCGGAAGACATATTAAACTCATAGATCCGAGAGGGGAGTTTGGTGTACCTGGCATCTATGGCGATCCTCGCTACGACAAAGCCAAACTGATGCATTCTTATTCGGGCGGCTATGATTTTATAACCTCTGAACAATTTGATGTTAGGGTCGCCGATTCTGGTATTTTGAGCTGTTCTGTTGAATTTGATGATTACCACCACAAGGTCAGAGAAATCTTTGATGCGACTCTCTTCTCAGGAGAGCAAGAACGTCGCCAGTGTGATGCGATACAGGCACTTTTGTTTCTTAGCATGTTGCCACTTCATAGTGATAAGCCCGATAGACAACTAGCAATGCTGTTTACTGGGCTAAAAATATATGCTCGCAACTTCTTTGAAGGAGAGTCGACATGACTGTGGTAGTAACAATGGCTGGGGCCGGCGCCAGGTTCCGAAATCAGGGATACCAAGTTCCGAAACACATGATACGTGCAAGAGAGCGAACATTGTTCGAATGGTCTTTGGAGTCGTTGAAAGACTTTAGTGATCACCACTTTGTATTCGCATGCTTAGAAGAGCATGATTTTTTATGGATTGAGCGACAGGCAGTGGCCATGGGTTTTAGGCAGGTTACTGTGGCACCCCGCCCGAAGCTAAGCTTAGGTCAAGCGGAAACTGCATATGACGCAATGTCAAGAGTAGATCCTGATGAGGCTATTTGGATTTACAACATTGATACATATATCGAGCGGGGGCTCTCACCTAACGATATCAATGGCTATCAAGGCTGCGTCCATGTTTTCCATTCCACAAGTCCATCAATGAGCTACGTACGTTTCAGTGACGGTGGTCAGGTGGTTGAGCTGGCTGAAAAGAAAGTGATCTCGAATTGGGCAACGGTTGGCGTGTATGGGTTTGAGTCAGCCAAACTCTACCGACAACTATATGAAGCAAGTTACCACGATAGACGTGTTCAAGAAGTAAGCGGGGAGCGGTACGTGGCACCAATGTATCAATTACTCCTGAACTCTGGAGGAAAGGTGTCTGCGCCTAAGCTGGATCTCTCGACTGTTTCCATTCTTGGAACTCCGCAGGAAGTTTTGGACTTCGATCCATTTGTGAAGCCACCATTTGGTTCGTGAATATATACTGACCATAATTGTCAAATAACCATGACACATACTTCTCTTGAAAACCTTTGAACTCGATGTCGACTAGTTGAAACGCTATTAATTAAATAAACAATGCAAAATCTATATCAATATGCAATCAAAGCGCTATCTTATGGCGTTAAGCATTCCGCAAGGGTGCTTCTTTCACACCTTCCTACTCAGATTAACTCATTTTTAGGGCGGCTAGGTTATACTGAGATAATAAAACGAAGCAGTGATGTGAAGTTTATTGGCAATGTTTTTATGACTAAACTAAGGATTCATTGCCAAGGGAATTATGCTGTAGAAAGGATTGCAACAGCCCGAAGCATGGGGTCGAATGAGCCGTTTGCAGGGATATCTAGACTTAGCCTAAATAATTTTACCATGCTAGACATTGGAGCCAACGTAGGGGCTTATAGTATTGGGGCAGTAGGTATCGGCGCTAAAAAAGTATACGCGATTGAGCCAGGGCCGCTTTTTGATAGATTAGTTAATAATATAAGTCTAAATTCAATTCAAAAGGTCGTCACTCCAATAAAAATCGGTCTTTCATCGAAGCCGGGAAAAATGAGGTGGTACGAAGACACCCAAAATCCGGGAAACGCGCATCTAGTTACTTCAATTGACTCTATTTCATTTGAAAAAATTCCCACAAAATTTAGTGAATCTTATGTTGAAGTCGAAGTTGTTACACTTGACAATTTAATCAATAGCAATGCAATTGAAGAAATTGATTTGATCAAAATTGACGTGGAAGGAATGGAGTGGGAGGTGTTAAGTAGTGGAAAAAGGTTTATTGAAAACAATCGTCCAATTATTGTTGCTGAAACACATCGTGTGGCTTCCGACATGATGAAGTACGATTGCATGACACCACTTTTTAATTACTTATATTCATTGGATTACGAATCATACAGCTTTAAAGACAATAAATTTATAAAGTTTATCTATCCAAATTTCGACCTCGACACATTTTTTATTCCAAAACGTTTTCTCCCGATAATGGAGCACCCCTCGCAATAAATCAACAAATTAAGATTTGTAAATTCAAAAAATTGCTCCAGAAAATCTACTGTCGCATTCGTAAAAAAACCGCGTACTAAGTTAAATTACCATTATTCATGACTATACAAAAAAATATTCTCATCGTTAAACATGGTGCTCTCGGTGATGTGGTTCGTACGTCATTCTTCGCAAAGCCATTGCGAACGCAAACAACGTTAGACGATTCGAATGTCAGACTATACTGGCTGACGTCTCCACAATCAGCCCCACTTTTACGTTTCAATCCTTATATTGATGTAATCGCAACAGATCCAAATGAAGTAAAGAATGTCCAGTTCGATGAAACTTATTCGTTGGACGACGAGGCGGATGTGCTTGCCAATGTTGCAAAATTCAAGGTAAAGAAAATTGTAGGCGCCAGACTTAGCTCTGAAGGCATAAAGGAGTACTGTGATAGAAGCGCTTCCTGGTTCGATATGGGGCTTTTGAGCAGGCACGGGAAAGAGTACGCTGACAAATTAAAACGATTGAACAACAGGAGTCACTCCGAAATATTCAAGAAAATATTTCAGGTCGGAGAAGTGGATTTTAGCTTCTACAACTCTGATTGTCTAAATAACAATATATATAAAACAATTCAATGTATCGCGGAAGGGAAAGTCCCTATTGGGTTGAACGCGTTTGCTGGAAAACGCTGGCCATCAAAGGCATTGCCGGACAATGAATTATCCAGGTTGACACAAAACATATCACGTCTGACGATCAATGGCCAACCAGTGCATTTGTTTTTGATTGGATCAGGCCAGGATTTAATCAGAAATCAAGATTTCGCTAAGAGTAATGTAGCGCCAAAAAATATTACTGTGCTAAATACTGACGGCAACATTCTAGACCTTGCCGCAGCAGTGCGCTCACTTAAGTTGCTTGTTACCACTGATTCGCTATGTCTGCACCTAGCTGTTGGGCAGCAGGTCCCGACTGTTGCATTTTTCGCTCCGACTTCAGCTGCGGAAATTGAGAGTTTGTCCTACATTCGAAAATTAAAGTCGCTCAGTGATGATTACTGCAACTATAAGCCGAATGCGGACAATTCCACTATTACCAGTGAGCGAATCATGTTCGAAGTAAGTCAATTATTAGTAGCTCACAGCGATGATTAACGTTCTGTTCGCAGCAGACTTCCCGATATCAAAGTCAGGGATTGCGTCCACAGCCTCGTCCATTTTTGCGGAAGACGTGCTAGGTCCAACGTGTCTCTTCTCCGAACAACCGCTGTCCATAAATGGCACACCTACGCGGGCAGGTCCGAACCAAAACGATGACACTGTAGATCTGATCTTTACTCACACAGAGTACTCTGGTCTGCCGGCGCTACAACATCGCTATCCTGAAGCTATATTTCACGTGGGTGACTGGCCCCTGAGGCATTGGAGCTCAGTTCGCCGAGCACAGCCGATCAAGGGCGCATTGGCAACACTACGTTGCCATATGCGGCTAAGCCGCATCGATCGGAGCACTCGGCTAGCCTTTGTTACTCAAGAAGATTGCGCAGGTGCTGTCGCTCAAGGATTTTCCCGTGCATTGCACCTACCCATAGGCGTAAAGCCACCGAAGGAGTCTCTTGGCGCTCAGGTGGATGTTCGAAGCGTCTGTTTTTCAGGGAACTTCCGCTATCAACCCAACCGTGACGCTGCTCAACGATTGCTATGGCTAGCACAGACCCATTTTTCAGACCTCCGGGTTATCTTAGTCGGCTTTTATGCAGACGACTTTAAGGAGCAGGTAAGAGACAACGTCGAAATTTATGCCGATGTTCCCTCGGTTGTAGATTTCTTGACGGTTCGTCGCCCAATCTACGTTTCACTGGTCGATACAGGTGCCGGCGCAAAGAACAAGATTTTGGAAGCAATGGTGGCAGGATGCCCCATCATTTGCACGCAAGAGTCACTGGACTCATCCATACCACCAGCACCAACGATAAAAATTGTGTCACGTGACGAGGAAGTCGTGCAGCAGTTGGGCAACTGGAATTTATCTAGCAGTCAGCAAGTCTTGACAAGGGAATCCAGCAAGCTTGCCAATGATACGCGTGCGAATCGCTCCTGGCGCTCAGTGGCTAGCGTAATACGCGATCTTATCGCGGTACGCCCTCTGTAACGCGTTACCATGAGGCTTCAGTCTGAACTAATATTTAATGCTCGAAAAATATATTTTTTCGGTGCATTGATTGCATTTCTCTACGGTCTAACCCCCGTAATATCTGTATGGTTTTTCGAAAGCGAATTACCAGGGATTACTTTCTATTCGATGTACTTCTTGGTTTGTTTGGTGTTGTTGTTGGTTATTTGTTACCCAGTTAATCACCGACTTATGTCGAAGATTGAGGTCAATGAGTCACGCCTGAGAATAGGTATTGTCCTAGCTGCTACGATTTTCATTTTTATTCAGATCGCTTTTTATGGCGACTTTACAACGGCTTTCATTGTTGCCTATACGGAGCGTACGGGCGTTGAGCTTTCTGGTGGAATCCGGCTTGTATTTTACCCGATCACAACCGCTTTCATTTCTATGGTGCTACTATTTACGATTCACTTGTATGCACGGCGCGATCGAATAAATATTATCAACCTGACTATTGTGATTGGTTCAGTGCTTATTTTCTCTGCACTTGGCAGTCGAAACTTGTTGCTGTGGGGTTTCTCAGGGATACTCGCGTTATCAATTTCAAGATTGCGCTATCGCACTATGCTGTTGCTGGTCGTCGGGATATATCTGTTTGCTGTTTTTTTTGCGTATGCTCGTAACAATGGTCTCATCGCTTATCTGACGGGCAGCATTGATCAACTGTACGCACAACTGTCTTGGGGATACTTTGATCCAATAGTTCACGAGTTCGGTAGCTCCTACCGAACCTTCAATCTAATTGCGAGTGATCCTACTGCCGAACAGCGATTGAATCATGCGCCTTACGGACAACTGGCCTCTTTTTTTGTAAATCAGTTGCCGTCATTCATGAAGCCATCAGACTTTATTAGTTTCACAGACTATATTTCATTGATGTTCGCGGAACAAGGAGAAGGTATCGGCAGTTCGCCCATGACCGAAGCATATCTTTCGGGTATGGCCTCGCTGGCATCTCTAGCAATTTTCTCAGCTCTGGTTTACTGGCCTGCATTTTACTTTCGCCGTTGGCCAGCGCTTAGCCTCTTCACCTATACATTGGCTGTCGCTGTGTGCTTCAACGTTTGGCGCATTGGTTCTGCTGAAATCCTGAAGATGTTTGGATCTAGCCTGGTAGCGTTGTTCGTTCTAGCTAAAGCCTGTGGATTTCGAGTCTTGCTCTTCAGGACAATTCCTCGAAACAACCCATGATTCAAAGTCACGCCTCGTTCTGGAGAATCTTTGCTGCGATCACCTTCCTAAATCAAATAGTCAGAGTGCCGCTATTGCTGTCCTTAGCCAACTCGGCAAAGGATCTCGAGGTCTATTTCGTTATTTCAGCGACATCTATCCCCGTCCAGTTCATAGCACAGGACATTCTCCAGTATCGCAGCAAGACCCATCGACTGCTGCCTTTTGAACGCATGGGTCTACCGATCTTCGCATGTGGATCGATCGCCTATGTCGCTTGGCACCACGGTTTGACAATAGGTTGTTCGTATCTGATTTTCGCTGTTGCTATACTGCTATATGGTGCATCAGTGGGATACCTTCGAGACGTTTTCCCTGCGAAACGGGTACTCGCCATGGACGCGCTATATAACACTGGCACCACACTCATGGCCGTTACGTCCGTGCTGCTCATTCATGATGGTTCCAAGCTTGGGTATTCCATCATCTTCTCACAAGCAGGGATGGCCGTAACAATCTGCGTCCTTAACGTGCTCGCCATCCGGCGCAAGCGCCGTGATGCGCTTCCTTCTCCGATGGCTATGGCTACGGCCTCCATCAGCCAAAATTCGGCTACACCGATGATTTTGACAAGTCTCATGGCTACCACCCAGTTGGAGCGCCTCATCATCGCCGCTTCACAACCAGCCGTTCTAGTATGCATCTCGCTCGCGGCTGGAGTTACACAGGCCTGGCGCAAAGTCGGGATGGACGATGCAGTGGTTTTTGAGCGATTGCGTCAGCGTCTTGACGAAGACTTATATCAGGCTATGCGTTCACAATTAATACTTGCAAGGCTCGTATTTTACCCGCCCCTGTTATTCGCTCTTATCGCTCTGGTTTTTATAAATGATATAGCCGTCTGGTTCTCAGTGCACGGATTTTTCCGCAGCCTGGACACCTCGGGTTATGTCAATACTATGGCCATAATTTGTATTTACCTTGCCGCAATGCCACCCGCAATTGTCATGATCAACACTGTGCGCCTGCGAATTGCACCATTGCATCAAATGGGATGGGGGGCAATCGTATTGTTGGGAATAGTGGAGATCGCAGCGTTGATTTTTCCATCCGCACTTGCGCAGCATATCAATTTGGCCATGGTCATGATTATTCTCAATGCTGGTTTGTTTCATATTCTGTTTATGGCATTGTGCCCCGTCCAACTGAATGACTCGTTTCGGCTCTTGCGCCTTGATATCGCTATATATATTTTTATCATCTTCATACTGAAATGGATACAAGTCCTCTGATCGCTGTAGCCGTAATCACGAGCGGAGATAGCTCTCACTTCATCCGAACCTCCCAGCAATGGATAGCCGAAGGATTCGTACCAGGTGTTACTTTATTCTTCTGTGGACCACGTCAACGCCTGCTTGCACAAGGTATCGAAGTCGCTGGTGTCATCGAATATGTCGACCCACCCTACTATAGAAATAACTTCCACATCAATGATAAAAAGCTCACTGCGTGTAATGCAATAGATGCCAAATACATTTACTTAGTGCACGATCGATTTCTCCCAAAGAGTGGATTCTTGGACGCATTGACCCAGGCACTAGCTGACGGAAGCATCGATTTTGGCGCGGTGGATGTCGACAATCAGGATGGAACCCCGGCATTGCGTGAACTTCGAGTGCGGCGCGCCGCTGCTTTGACGGATATCGAGTCAGCGCTTGAGCCGTTGGGACGCTTAACTTGCGCAGCAACTGATCCGGATGCCAGTATCCACATCGCCGTTAACGGAGGTCAGTTCTTCTTACGCAAGTCAATAGCCAAGCATCTAGGACGACCGATGCGTTGGATGGAAATGGAGGACGATGTGCTGTCGCACGATCTACGTTCGGCGCGGGGGAGATGGATAAATGAGTGCGGTCTAATCACGCTTATGCCTCGTCTTGCGCCAGATTTCGACTATTCAGATTGCAACCGACTCAAGTATGTCGCTTATCGAGCGATCTGTAACACGCTTGCGGCAATAACAGGCTCCATCTCGGTGGGGCAACGACTTGGGCGCAGTCAATTAGAGCGCTATCTTTCTGGTGAATGTTTACTGATTGATCCGCTTCATAAGCTATCTAGTAGCGATGTTCTCCCTTTGTCACTTGAGAAGCTAATGACGCGCGCACGAATTGCGAGCAGCGGTTTATCTTTGACTAATGTAGAGAAACACCGACTAGGTTGGAAAATTACAGGACATAAAGGAAATAGATAAATGACACCCTTCACCAAAGAACTTCAAGAGCACATCGAGGTGCTTGATTTCATGCCCACACTGGAGCCAGTCATTATCGAGGCGGCTCGTATTGTTGCTGAAAGTATTCGTAGCGGTGGCAAGGTAATGCTTATTGGAAATGGTGGTTCAGCAGCCGATAGCCAACATCTTGCAGCAGAGTTCATTGGTCGTTTCATTAATGATCGTCGAGCCTTGCCTGCAATTGCGCTAACTGTAGACACATCAGCTTTAACTTGCGTGGCGAACGACTATGGTTATGACCAAGTGTTCGCGCGTCAAGTTGAGGGGCTCGCATGTCAAGGTGATTCATTGATTGCCATTTCGACATCTGGAAACTCGCCTAGTATTCTTTATGCTATTGAAGCAGCTAAGAGACGCGGTGTCCGTACGATCACATTACTCGGGCGCGACGGCGGCAAAGCCAAAGACTTGGGAGACTGTGAAATTATTATTCCTTCCAGTTCTACTGCACGTATTCAGGAGATGCACATCTTTGTCGGTCACTTCATTTGCGGTGAAGTAGAACGGATCCTCCTGTAAACGCTAATCGAGCTTTTAAAAATCATGCATTTAACCTCAATACCTGACTTCGCAACATCACGTGTTCTTGTCATTGGTGACCTAATGTTGGATGTGTATCTTCATGGTTCCACATCGCGCATTTCACCTGAAGCACCAGTGCCGATTGTTCGCGTTGAGCGGGAGGAAGTTCGCGTGGGTGGTGCTGGCAATGTCGCACTGAATGTTGCAGCACTCGGTGCGCGTTCTTCGATATTGGCATTAGTTGGGTGCGACGCCCACGCTACCACTTTACAAAATATGTTTGCCGCAAGTGGAACACATACTGAACTGATGTCGACTGCTGGCAAGAGCACGATCCTAAAAAAACGTGTGATTTCGAAGAATCATCAGCTTCTTCGTATCGACTATGAAAGTTGTTTTGACGCGGAAGATTCCGAGATTTTGTTGGCTGTCCTAGAGCAATGGTTACCCAAAACAGATGTAGTCATACTTTCGGATTACGCCAAGGGAACACTGAGTCATGCACGCCGAATGATTGAATTGATCCGTACAGCTGGCAAACCTGTACTAGTGGATCCCAAGGGGTCGGATTTCACGAAATACATAGGTGCGACATTAATCACACCAAACCTTAGTGAATTCGAGGCTGTTGCAGGGCATTGCAAGGATGACAACGAAATTGCCAGCAAGGCGACGACAATGTTGGATGACCTTTGTCTTGAGGCTGTTCTGGTAACAAAAAGTGAGCGTGGGATGACGCTCGTCCGGCGCGGAGAGACACCTCTACATCTGCCTGCGCTAGCACGCGAAGTCTATGATGTGACAGGAGCCGGCGACACTGTGATCGCCACCCTGGCGGCAGTTCTTGGCGCTGGGTCCCCTGTTGCCGATGCTGTTCATCTCTCGAATGCAGCAGCAGGTGTAGTGGTCGGGAAATTCGGGACCGCAACTGTCACCACTACTGAGCTGCGCCTTCACATGCAACGTCAGCGGAGTTCCGCGTCACCGAAGATTGTCGACGACCTGCCAGCGCTTCTAGATGTTGTGGCCGCAGCCAGGGGCGACGGAGAAGTGCTGGTGTTGACCAACGGCTGCTTCGACCTACTTCACCCAGGACATATCGACTATCTGCGCCGCGCTCGCAAACTCGGAGACCGGCTTATCGTACTAGTAAATGACGATGAATCGGTTTCGAATCTGAAAGGCTCCAATCGCCCTATAAACGATCTAAATTTTCGACAGCAAATGTTGGCTGCTCTGGAATGCGTGGACTACGTCTGTCATTTCAGCACACCTACGCCAGCCATGCAGATTGAAGCGATTCAGCCCGACATCTTAGTCAAGGGAGGAGATTACAAAGTTGGGGACATTGCCGGTAGCGAATTCGTGCTAACTCATGGCGGGCGAGTAGAAGTCTTGCCTTTCGTTGAGGGCTACTCCTCATCCAAAATTATCAAGCAGATTAAAGGAGCTTAGTATGTATGTGGTTACAGGTGGTGCTGGCATGATCGGCAGCAATATCATCCGCCAACTGAATCTTCGCGGGATCCGCGACATCCTAGTGGTCGATAACCTTAAGAATGGACGGAAGATGTTCAATCTTTCAGATCTTGATATTTCTGACTATATGTCGCGGGAACGTTTTATTGAGTTAGTCCATCGCGACGAGGTACCCAAGGGTGTCCGCGCGATTTTTCACCTCGGCGCAAATTCAGCCACTACCGAATGGGATGGCGCTCATTTGATGGACAACAATTTCCAGTATTCCAAAGATTTGCTGCACTGGTGCCTGGCTCATGAAGCACAGTTCTTGTACGCATCGTCAGCCTCTGTCTACGGCCGCGGGACGGCCGGATTCGCTGAGGGACGGGATCAGGAGCTACCCATCAACATGTATGCCTACTCGAAATTCATGTTCGACGAGTATGTGCGTAACCGTCTCGATCTCGAAAGTGGCCAGGTAGTCGGGCTGCGCTACTTCAACGTCTACGGGCCGAGAGAAGGGCACAAGGGCAGTATGGCAAGCACGGCGTACCATTTCTACAAGCAGAAGCTGGCGGACGGGAAGATAAAGCTTTTCGAGGGAATAGATGGAATCAGCGACGGTGAGCAGCGTCGGGACTTTGTTTACGTTGAGGACTGCGCGCTAGCCAACCTTTGGTTCCTCGATCACCCTAAGGTTTCTGGCATATTTAATATTGGCAGCGGTGTCGCGACAACTTTCAATGAAGTTGCACGAAATGTTGTTAAGCAGGCGGGCGGTGGTGAGATTGCATATATCCCTTTTCCGGATCACTTGCGTGGCGTATACCAAAACTATACTCAGGCTGACCTGACACGTCTTCGTGAAGCTGGATGCGACGTAAGATTTCGCGACATTGAGGAGGGCATACGCGACTATTTGAGCTGGGCTCAGTCGAGTCCATTATTCGTCTAATGGACCTGAGAATGAAGCGTGCAGCATTCCTAGATCGCGACGGGGTAATTAATCGGGATACTGGTTATGTTCATCGCTGGGAAGAATTCGAGTTGACTCCTAGAGCTCTCGAAGCCCTTCGAAGACTATCCGAACTTGATTTCACGATAGTTGTTGTAACGAACCAGTCAGGGATTGGTCGTGGCTACTATTCTGTCGAAACATTCCATGCACTAATGGGGCGCTTTGTAGAGCTTTGTGCTGACGCCAATATCGAGTTGCACTACTTCTTTTGCCCCCACGCACCAATCAATTCGACTGAGATCTGCACCTGCCGGTAACCTCAACCTGGGATGCTCTTGCAGGCTAGTAGAGAGCTTGGCTTAGACCTGACGAAATCGATCATGATTGGAGATCGGCTGTCTGATATGGAGGCAGCCGTCGCTGCAGATGTGCCAAGTCGATTTCTCGTCGGTGGTCACTCGGACGCTATAGGTGCACCTAAGAACCTGATCACCGGATCCTTTGGCACGCTTTGGGATTGCGTGGCTTCATTGCCATCTGAGTTCCAGTATAGAACTGAGAGTTAATATGCTACTGGTTTTACATGTTATCACCGACCTAGACCGGGGTGGTGCGGAAACAGTACTGTACCGTCTGTTACTTAACATCACAGAAAATACCCACCAACGGCACGTGGTGGTTTCACTTCGTGATCGCGGATTTTTTGGCGACAAGTTGGAAGCGGCTGGTGTTACCGTCCATTCACTTGGCATGGGGGGGGCTCTCAGTCTTCCTGGGGCTTTGTACCAGTTGGTGAGGTTAATGCGTAGTCTGCGACCAGATATAGTTCAGACTTGGCTTTACCACGCAGACCTTCTGGGTGGCTTTGCTGCGCAGTTATCCGGAAAACCACCGGTAGTTTGGGGTGTGCACACAGTCCACCTCGACCCAAGTTCGAGTCCGCTGACAAAGATGATTCGTCGCCTTTGTGCATGGACATCGTCCTGGCTACCAACCACCATTCTATGCGTCGCGCGCGCTGCAGTAGAAAGTCACGCTGCACTGGGTTACGTCCGCGACAGGATGCAGGTCGTTCCGAACGGATTTGATCTGCCTAACATTGAAGCGTTATGCACTGAAGCTCGTGTCCTACGTACATCGTTAGGTTTTGAGACGCATCATCAAGTCATTGGATGCGTTGGCCGGTTTCATCCGGATAAGGATTATCCAACCTTTCTGCGCGCTGCATTCCTACTTAAGGAATGCCATCCGAACGTTCGCTTTCTTTTAGTCGGGAAATCTTTGTCGCCTTCCAATGAGGTGCTGATGAGTTGGATAGCCGAAGCTGGACTAGAGGACTTCGTTGTCACGCTGGGGGAGCGCAATGACATTTCAACGTGTCTGTTAGCTATGGATTTATTCTGCCTCCCATCCAAAACTGAGGCCTTTCCGCTCGCCTTAGGGGAGGCAATGGCGGCAGGCCGACCAGTTATCACCACCGACGTTGGAGATGCAGCACTGCTGGTTGGTGACACTGGCATCATTGTTCCCGCCGGGGATCCGAAAAGCCTATGTGATGGCCTACAACGCATGCTGCAATTTTCGTATAGGGAGCGCCAAGAACTCGGGGCTGCTGCAAGGCTGCGCATCGAAGATGGATTCTCGATCCAATCGATGGTCAGTCGAATAAATAATATTTATCGAATCGTAAGTGAACAGCAATAAATGCTCTTGTTCAATCGGCGTGAATAGTACATTATTTTAAATAAATACAAGAGCTTATGATATGTGTGGCATAACTGGAATTATTTCAATTGGAAATCAACATTCCGACTCGCTAAAACGTACAGTCTCATCAATGTGCAATGCGATTCTGCACAGAGGCCCTGACGACTCAGGTGTCTGGGTGGACGCAGCAGCACAAGTTGCCCTTGGTCATCGCCGTCTCAGCATAGTAGACCTGAGTGAGCATGGGCATCAACCTATGGTGTCTCACTGCGGGCGTTATGTGTTGGCTTTCAATGGTGAAATCTACAACCATCGCCTAATTCGTAAGGAACTGGAACGCGAGGGTAATGTGGTCGCTCCGTGGAGGGGGCATTCCGATACCGAAACATTGCTTGCGGGCTTTGTCTCTTGGGGTCTAATTGCCACTCTACAGAAGGCCATTGGTATGTTTGCCATTGCCCTATGGGACCGTGTGTTGAATACGCTCACGCTGGCGCGAGACCGCCTTGGCGAAAAACCGCTTTATTACGGCTGGCAGGGCCAAGGGCAGAATGCGGCGTTCTTGTTTGGTTCTGAATTGTCGGCGCTGCGTCGTCACCCAGCATTCACTGCTGACATTAACCGCGATGCATTGTCCCTCTTCTTGCGCCACAACTGTATTGGAGGCGCCAACAGTATTTACTCCGGTATCAGCAAGCTTTTGCCGGGCCATGTACTTACTGTGTCCAGTTCAGCCCCCGAGCCGGTACTGCGTGCCTGGTGGTCTGGTGCAGATGTCGCAGCGCGGGGTGTAGCACAGTCGTTTACCGGTTCGCCTGACGATGCGGTGACTGCACTGGAGGCCTTGCTGCGCGATGCCGTGGGCCAGCAGATGATGGCCGATGTTCCGCTCGGGGCATTTTTGTCAGGAGGCGTAGATTCGTCCATCGTTGTGTCCTTAATGCAGGCGCAATCGTCGAGACCTGTGCGCACATTTTCTATTGGCTTTCATGAGGAAGGCTACAACGAGGCCGAGCATGCCAAGGCAGTGGCCAATCACTTAGGAACCGACCACACAGAGCTGTATGTGACACCTGAGGAGGCGTTGGCGGTTATTCCCAAGTTGCCCACCCTTTATTCGGAACCGTTTGCCGATTCATCACAGATTCCCACGTTTTTGGTCAGCCAGTTGGCGCGTCAGCATGTCACGGTGTCCTTATCAGGCGATGCGGGTGATGAGTTGTTTTGCGGTTATAGACGGTACCAGATGACGGCGGACGTGTGGAATAAAGTTGCGGTCTTACCGCGTCCACTAAGGCAGTTGGCTGCGGGCGTAATTACAGCAGTGCCGCCCGGCGCGTGGGACAAGGTCGGCGGCCTGCTGTCCATGTCCCGCTTGGGTGACAAACTGCACAAAGGGGCTGGGCTGCTGGGTAACCGTACGGTAGCAGATCTCTACCGAGGGATGGTGTCGCACTGGACAGATCCGGCCAGCGCAGTGCTGGGAGCTTCCGAGCAGGGCACAGTATTGACAGGAGCAGCACCTGATTTGCCAGGCTTGGGAGATGTTGAACGCATGATGGCGCTGGATATGTTGAGCTACTTGCCGGACGACATCTTGGCCAAGGTGGACCGCGCCGCGATGGGCGTGAGCTTGGAAACCCGCGTGCCTATGTTGGACCATCGGGTGGTGGAGTTTGCTTGGTCGCTGCCACTGGATTACAAGCTGCGTGGTGGCGTGACCAAGTGGCCACTGCGGCAGGTACTTTACCGTCATGTGCCACGGGAGCTGATCGAGCGACCCAAGATGGGATTTGGTGTACCTATTGACCATTGGCTGCGTGGCCCGTTGCGCGAATGGGCTGAGACTTTGCTGGCCGAGCCACGTTTGCGCAGCGAGGGTTTCTTTGATCCAGCGCCAATACGCCAGAAGTGGGTTGAGCATCTATCTGGCCAGCGCAATTGGCAGTACCACTTGTGGGATGTGTTGATGTTCCAGGCGTGGCTTGAGGAGCAGCGTCGTTGAAAAAGAAAGTTGTTATTGCACTCAATACGGCATGGAACCTTTTAAATTTTCGTTCGGGCCTCATCCGCGCGCTCGTAGCTGCTGGTTACGAAGTAGTTGCAGTGGCCCCGCCAGATGAGTATGCTGAACGCTTGTCTGTACTGGGCTGCCGTTTTGTACCGTTGCCCATGGATAACCAAGGCACGCATCCTGTGCGTGATTTGCTGCTCCTATTTCGTTTTTTTTGGCTTATGCGTGCCGAACGGCCGGATGCGTTTCTTGGCTATACCGTCAAACCTAACGTGTATGGTTCCTTGGCAGCACGTGCTCTGGCCATACCTGTGATCAACAACATTGCGGGCTTGGGTGCAGTCTTTATCAAGGGGGGCTGGCTTAATCAGTTGGTTAAGGGGTTGTACCAGGTTGCGCTGTCTCGCTCACAAAAGGTGTTCTTTCAGAACGATGATGATCGGCAGCTCTTCATCACAAGTCGCTTGGTGATTGAGAGCGTGACAGACCTCTTGCCGGGTTCGGGCATCGATCTGGCAAAGTTTTCACCCGCCCCGTTACCTGCAGGGACTCCGGTTCGCTTTCTGTTGATCGCCAGAATACTGTGGGACAAAGGCGTAGGTGAGTTTGTTGAGGCCGCACGCCTGCTCAAGCAACGGGGCGTGGATGCCGAATGCTGCTTGTTAGGGTTTCTGGATGTACAAAACCCTGCGGCGATATCCCGACAACAAATGAATGACTGGGTAGCGGAAGGGGCGGTTCGTTACTTGGGCGTGAGTGATAACGTCCGGGAAGAAATTGCCCAAGCCGACTGTGTCGTTCTGCCCTCATACCGTGAAGGAACTCCAAGAACCCTGCTTGAAGCCGCTGCCATGGCACGCCCCATCGTTACCACAGACGCAGTCGGTTGCCGTGAGGTGGTAGATGACGGTATCAATGGCTATTTGTGTAAACCCAAGGACGCATCTGATTTGGCTGACAAGATGGAGCTGATCGTGTCCCTGACGCATGCAGAGCGGGAGGTCATGGGACTGCGGGGGCGGGAAAAGGTAGAGCGTGAGTTCGATGAGCAGATAGTGATCGGCAAGTACCTGTCGGCAATTGAAGAAGTCCTTGCTACAAGAACACGCTGAAGCGCCAATTTCAGCGAAGTGATGTTCGATCCCAGGGCCAGATTTCAACGTCCCACCGGTTTTTGACCTTCCGCACCATCTTCTTGGACAGCGTGCCGGTGATGCGGTTGATGAACTCCATTGATCGCTGTGCGTAGGGCGCACGCTTCTTAGCGTCTCGCTCGTAAGTCATCCCCTCATGCAGCGCCATCATCTCGGCGCGCTCTTTCAGCACGGGTGATGCATTGAACACCCAGTCGACAAAGTCAATCTCCTCCGGCGTCCAGTCACAGGCGGCGGAGTCGAGATAGTCAACCGCCCAGTCTGGGCCGTACACATTGCTGGCGTGCCAGTACAGGTGTTCTGACAGCACCGTGCGCCCGGTCAACCCCTCCGCAATGTAGGGGTTCGCGGCAATGCCCCGCCGCAGGTAGGTGCAGGCCGCCACA
>Ga0172367_10003759_pt1 | contig 19342 bp, 36 predicted proteins | sample Lak10m_FD_114542 | JGI IMG/M metagenome (GOLD analysis project Ga0172367, IMG submission 114542) | Freshwater microbial communities from Kabuno Bay, South-Kivu, Congo - kab_022012_10m | ecosystem: Environmental > Aquatic > Freshwater > Lake | place: Democratic Republic of the Congo: South-Kivu...
CAACATAGAGGAAGAAACAGTTTTAGTTGAATCCATTAGTGACGCTGAGTAATACAGGGATTGAAATAAATCATGAAGCATCGATGAACCCGCGGAGCTCTGAATTAGATTTGTAAAATACATCTTAAAAATAAAGAACTATGTCAGGAGGACACTTTGATTACGATCAATATAAGATCGGACATATTGCCGACGAGGTTGAACAGATCATTCTCAAGAACGGGGAGAAGCGGGAAAGAAGAGAATCCTGGGAGAGCGAGTACTACTATAATTACCCACCGGAGGTGATCGAGAAATTCAAGGAGGGTTTAGAGATCATAAGAAAGGCTGAGGTCTATGCACAAAGAATAGATTGGCTTGTCTGCGGTGACGACGGTGAAGGGTCTTTCCTTAAAAGACTTGAAGAAGACCTTAAAAAATTAGAAAGAAATAAAAATGAGCAAGATCAGAATTTACCTGGATGATGTCAGGACTCCGCTTCCTAATCCAACAACCCACGACGTTTCAGAGTGGACAGTGGTTAGGAGCTATGATGAATTTGTAGCTAAGATCAATGAGGTTGGTTTAGAGAACATCGATCTCATCTCATTGGATCACGATCTAGGTGATAGCGCTATGAGAGAGTGGCACACCAATGTTTACCACAACTACAAGTTGGACTATGACAACATCACGGAGAAGACTGGAATGGATTGCACCAAGTGGCTTGTCGAACAATGGATGAACGGCAAACCAGTCTGCAAGGTTATGGTGCACTCAGCTAACGCTATTGGCTCCGCTAACATGATGGGCTATATCAATAACTTCAAGCACATCAACAGGATGGAACAAGACTGTCAAAGATGGGTGGTTCCTCATAGCTCAAGCTGGTAATATAAAAACAATAGAAAGTTATGGCAGAAACAAGATCATACATTAGAGTAACATACGTAGCTCAAGTATACGATAAACCAGTAGTAACAGCTCACACTTGGACAGACCTAAAAGCAGGACTAGACGATTACTATGGAGTAGGTAATGATCCAAAAGTTAAGAAGCTAGATTGGAATCCGTATGATAGTAAGTACCCGGATGAATACGAAGGGTACTTTGAGTATGAAGTAGATGATTGGAATGGTGGAACAGAGATAGAAAAAGTAAATGTGTATTGTGTAGAGTTTTATCCATATACTAAATATGAAGTAGAAACAAATAATATAGGAGCAGATCATGGGGATTACCAATAAAACACCGATGCAGCAACTTAAAAAAATAAATAGAGAGGAAAAAGAGGAGCTGTGGTGTCACTATAGTGACTTGCCTTCTCCTGCGGCTTATATGGAGTGCGCAGATTACGACGGGATGGGAAACCAGGGGAGGGTCACACAAATCAATAAGTCAAAATAAAATGGAAGGGAAAGAAGATCTTTTGTACGCTATCAAATTAGCAGATCCATCTAAAGAGGATCTTTGCTTTATGATCGATAGGGTTAGAGTGCTATTAAGCTATAGAGCTCAGATGGCTAAGCAAATACTAGAGCAGCTGGATAAAGAGGAGCAAGACGAGGAGCTACTTCAATTACTCTACCACATGTACGATCACTATAGTGTTCTAATCAAATCAAGTCTAGGTCTTAAATAAGGATGAGTTTTTTCAAAACACTAAAAAGATCATTTTCGCTCACCTCTATGGAGGCACTGTTTTTTAACGATGCTTCCAGTATAGTTAGTAAAAGAGGACGTGAGATCCTATATCAATCACAAATACAATCGTATATGAGTAAAGAAGAAATAATTAAAACACAGCAGGAGCTAATCGATGTTCTATACTCCCAAGTAGTAGATCTATCGATGATGTCTAAAATTGAATTAGGCGACGATGTAATCGCAGAAATTAAAAGATTAAAAGAGATATTGAATGAACAATCTAGATAAACAATACACAGACCTACTCCAAACAATCTTGGATTATGGTGTTGAAAAGAAAGACAGGACTGGAACTGGTACCAAATCAATCTTTGGTTATACCATCCGTCATAATATGAAACACGGATTTCCACTTCTTACGACCAAGAAGATGGCTTGGAAAACGATGGTGACTGAACTACTATGGTTCCTCCGCGGTGATACCAACATCAAATACCTTGTTGATAATAATTGTCATATTTGGGATGGCGATTCTTATCGCAATTATTGTAAATTTTTTGAGGAAAATTTTCCTGAGGAAACCCCATGTGATAAAGATGTTTTTATCGAACTCATCAAGACTAATAAGGATTTTTCTGAGAAATGGGGTGACCTAGGACCTGTGTATGGTAAGCAATGGAGAAATTGGAAAACATTTTTTACTCAAAAAGAAGGTATAGACCAAATCGCAAACCTAATCAACGACCTTAAAACAAATCCAGATTCAAGACGACTAATGGTTAATGCTTGGAATCCTGCTGATTTGCCAGTTACCGATTATAGAACTGATGATGAACTTTATCAAGATTATCTAAAAGATTTCGAAAAGTGATAAAATTGTAATACTTCTTTGAATATATAAAATAAAAAGGAAGTAATACCATTATGATTATCTATAAAACTACAAATCTAGTGAATGGTAAAATTTACATAGGACAAGACAAAAATAACAATCCAGAATATTTAGGGAGCGGTAAAATTTTGCATCTTGCTTTTCAAAAGTATGGAATTGAAAATTTTAACAAAGAAATACTCGAAGAGTGTGAATCAGTAGAAGATTTGAATGAAAGAGAAAAATACTGGATATGCTTCTACAACTCAACGGATAGAAAAATTGGCTATAACATAGCGTTAGGTGGTAATGGTGGAGATACTATTTCAAAGCATCCAAATAAAGATGAAATACGAAGTAAACATTCTGAATGGATGATAGAAAATAATCCGACTAGAGGTAGAAAGAAAACCGAGGATGAGATAGAAAGATGGAAGGAATCTTTTGTTGGAAAATATAGAGATGAAAACAATCCTAATTTTGGGAGTAAAAGAACTGAATCTTCCAAAGATAGAATGTCAAAAACTAGAAAAAAATGGTGGAATAATTTAAGTGATGGTGAACGAGAAGATATTAGTAAAAAAATCAGTGAAGCCAATAAAAGTAAAGAAGGTTATTGGAAAGGGAAAAACAACGATATTCATTCTGAATGGATGAAACAAAATAATCCAATGAAAGGCAAAACACATACTGATGATGTAAAACAAAGAATATCGGAAGCTAATAAAAAACCAAAATCTGAAGAGACTAAAAGAAAACTTAGTGAAGCTAATAAAGGAAAGAAGCCAGGAAACATGGTAAAAGTTGAAGTAGATGGAATAATTTATGAAAGTTTAAGTGAAGCGTCAGTTAAGACTGGAATAAATATGTCTACTTTAAGAAACCGAATTAAATCAAAAAATGCTAAATACTTAAATTACAAAATATATGAATCCGTTAACTAAAGAAGAGTTTTTAGAAAAACTAAAAATTGATAGAGATTTTAATAACAAATATGGCCGAAAACATATCACAGAAGGAAAAATGGTTCTTCCACCTTGTCATTATGGATTTCAAGTTTATACAAGAGAGTTGAGTTTAAAAGAAAGACTTGAACATTTTGAAGAATTTTTTGATTGTACTCCTAATTCTGAGAATATGAGTGAGGTTGAAATTCATAATGAGCTTTCAAAATCAAATATTCCAACCAGAGCAATCTCTTTAATGTGGAATCAACGTTCATGCGACGTTTTACTCGGAATTCCTTTCAATATAGCATCATACGGACTACTTTTAACTATGATTGCGGATGAAGTTAATATGGTTCCCGATGAATTGATTGGTAACTTGGGTGATACACATCTTTATCTAAACCATATTGAACAGGCCAAAGAACAGATTGGCCGGGATTTAACTGATGAGGAAAGATATAACATTTGGTTTGATAATAATTACGAAACGGGAATGGAAAGATATTTTGACCCAAACAAACTTCCAAACTTTGATGACCCATATTACGAACCAACGCCAAAGAGAACTAGAGAACCTTATCCTCTGCCAAAAGTATCAGTTAGAGATGGCATTCATTGTTCATCGGTTAATGATGTTATCCTGGAGAACTATAAATCACACCCAACAATTAAAGCACCTTTGTCCAATTGATACATATTTATTAATATGGTACATAAACTGGTTACAATAGTCATACCTTGTAAAAACGAAGAGCAATACATAGGTAAAACGCTTCAAAGCATTTCCGACCAAATTGGCGTTAATAAATTAAGAGTTATTATAGCGGATGCTAACTCAACCGATGATACTCTTAAAGTCATTAAGAAGCATCAGAAGCGATTATCTAATTTAAGGATTGAAGTAATAGAGGGAGGCCCTGTTGCGGTTGGTCGTAATAGAGGAGCTGATTTAGCTACAACTCCATATGTTTTGTTTATAGACGCAGACACCGAATTGATTGAACCAGATATACTATTACTAGCTGTTGATCAGTTAGATGATTACAATCTAGTCACTTGTAGAGTTAAAAGCTCAGCTAGTACTTTTAAGTCCCATCTTATATTTAAGACATTTAACTTCCTAAGAAAATACCTAATGTCAAAACCATTTTGTACAGGAGTATTCTTTTTAACTAGCATTGATGATTTTAATTATTACGGCAAGTTTGATGAGACCGTGACTAACAGTGAAGATTACTTACTAAGTCGTCAATATCCTAGACGAGAGTTTTGTATACTACCTAGATACGCTACTCAAGATGATAGACGTTTTAAGTATATGGGATATAGTAAATTCTTAAAAATGATGTTTATGAACTTCATTAACCGAAATAACATTGAGTACTTTCGTAAAAATATAAATTACTGGAAATGAAAAAAGTAGAAGCATTATTCATATCAGATGTGCATTTGGGTTCCAAAGGTAGTAATGCTGATGATCTATTAAAAACGCTAAAGGAATACGAACCCGAGTATCTTTTCATTGTCGGCGATTTCATAGATGGTTGGTTATTAAAGAAAAGACATCACTGGACTCAAGACTTCACCAATGTAATACGTAAGATACTATCATATAGTAAAAACGGAACCAAAGTAGTGTACGTTACTGGTAATCACGACGACTTTTTAAGAAACTACACACCTATGTCCTTCTCTGATAACATTCAGATAGTTGATGAGTATGTTTGGAATGGTTACTATATAGTTCATGGTGATCAGTTTGATGGTATAGTTAAAATGAAATGGTTAGGTGTGTTAGGCTCCTGGGGATATGAATCTGCCATTTGGATTGATAGAGTGTTAAAGCGATTAGGATATAAAAGATCGTTAAGTAAGTTTCTTAAAAAGAATGTAAAGGATGCTATCAAGTTCATAACTGACTTTGAAAAACAAGCAGCTTATCAAGCCAGGTTACATAACTGCCGCGGGGTGATTGTTGGCCACATACACACTCCTGCTGACACATATGTTGGTGATATTCATTACCTAAATTGCGGTGATTGGATAGAGAATAATAGTCACATTGTATACAAGAACGGAAAGTTCACTGTTAAGAATTAAAAATACAGAACATGGAAAATTTACAGATCAAAATCATAATCACCGATGGTGAAAAAGAAGCCAAGTCAATCTTGAGTCTTGAGAATTATCTAACGATCAAGCGTCTACATGGAGTAAGCATGGTGGATCAGATTATAGAAACTCTAACCGAGGAGATAGAGAAGTCAAATTCTAAATAAATGGAATTGGACACAATCACAAACAGCATTCTCTGGCTTGCATCAGAGCAGGACAAGCTCGTGCTAGCTCTCCAAAAAGGAGAGCTTACACCAGCTGATTACCTCATCAGAAACTATGGTCTGGTAGAGCAGGCTCAGAAAATTCACAAGCAGGAATTAGAGGACACCTGGATCACAGCTCATCAGGCTGGCAGATTCGAGGGTAAGGGCATAGCTCAGGAAAACTGGTCCACTTTTGATTCTTTTTACAAAGAGAGATTTGAAGAATAACCACATGATAAAAGGAACACTAATAGTAACAGAAGACGGGGTAATCTCAGTAATGCATCCATCCTCCGATGGTGGGTTAAAGCTAGATGGTCGGATGGCTATGACAACCACACCGGTTCATCCAAGTCAGTCTAGATCTGTAAAAAATATTCCGCCTGGTGTAGAGGTAGAGATAGAGCTAATCGATGAGAAGGTAAGCCCAATCGGTAGAATAGTTGACCCGATGGATCTTTCTCAGAATCAATCCGGGTGCAAGTGGCAGAGATTTGCATTACTAGTCATAGGTGAGATCTCCATACCATCCAAAAACGGATTGATAGCAGTGGATAACTCAGAGCATGTCATAGATCACGAGAAGACGGATGGGAGGGATCCTATCTCTTTCCTCAAGTGGGTAGCCAAGGATTGGATGAACATTTGGGTTGTTGATAAGTGGATGTGGGAATGGCAGCATGAGAGAACTCCTGAGACATTCAAAAAGTATAAAGAATACTACACGGAGGAGGAGCTTTACCTCATGTACCTACAGGAGATTTCAAAAAAGAATTAAAATCAGGCATCATCGGGGTTTCTCCGGGAATTCATTTTATATTTATGGAAACAATAAAAAATGAAGATCATGAAAACCCTATTTCTTTCACTTTTTCTATTCGCTTCTATCCCCTTCTTATCGGGACAAGATCTCACGATCTCTTACGAATTTCCCAATTATCCTTCACAATATGTTTTGGATTCTCTTAAGATTCCATATGTTCCGATACCTCAAAGGAATGGCACAAGTAGTGTAGCTCTAGACTATCCTTTTAAAAGAAGTATTTCAGCACACATAGACTATTTCGGAAACGATCAATTTGATTTTTTTCCCTCCGAAAGCACACCTTCTATAAAATGGGAGGATTTTTCAAAACGTTTTATTTTCTTAAACGAGTATGAGATTTTTCAAAGCTCTTTTTTCTCGGAGTTTGGATTTGAAGTTATAGGATATTCTAAAATTGATCTAGAGGGGGGTAAATACAGATCCGTATGGATTATAGAGGAAAGATATAGAACACAAGATAAAACCTGGTACTCTACAAGTGTAATTCTAGAAAATATCTCGGGGAATGCATTTTTTCTAGATCATTCCAATTATAAAGTACCAGGTTTTAATTAACTAAGTAACCTGAATAAGTTTAAACAAGCTCCTTGAAGCCAGGCCATGCTTTTATCTTGGCAATATCGGATTCGGGAACCAAATTTGAAGCTTTGATTGAATCTTTCTTCTTCACATATTCTCTGAAATCCGGATTATCCAGGCCGGGACCTATAGAGGTTTCTTTCAAACAGGCCTTCAAAAACTCGATATATTTCTGGGGATCCTTACCTTTACTAGCTGCATATAGGTTTGCCCAGAATGCCGTTAACTTGTCATTATTTTGTGGATTCAACCATCCTTCCAAGCTTTTTTGCTTTATGTCGCTTAACTTTTCACCGAGTTTGTCTTCTCTGATCCATTTTTTCTCGCTCTTTATATATTTCGCAGGCGTTAATGGCATTAGCCCACCGTTTTTGAATAGATAATTAATGGTTACTAGAGGATCGCTTCCGACAGTATCTTGTAAAGGTCCTTTTGTGTCAAATTCCCACCAATAGTTTTTGTAGTCTTCAGTTCCCTTTATGTAGCCCTGATTGGCTCCTGCTTCTATCTCTTTAAGAATGTTATTGAAATCAAACCCATAGGTCATCTTCATTAGACTTAAAAATTTATTCCATTCTGTATCGTCTTTAGCCGGATATTTTGGTGATCCACCCTGTTCAAATACATAAGCCTCTTTCATTTCAAAAAGAAAATCATCGAATTTTTTAATTTTCATAATAGTAATTTTATTTGCATTATATATTCTTTTCTTTTTTTTTATTCCTCTATTTTACACAGCATTTATCATATAAATCTTCACTGTGGATTAAAAATCACATGTCATCTGGGGTTCGAATCCCTCTAGTCATACCAAAAGCCCCGGTGGAGAAATAGGTTAGGTCCAGCATCTTTAAAAAGTGCCAATCCAAGAATCATGTGGGTTAGAGTCCCAACCCGGGGTACAGAATGAGTTTAGAAACGAAACAAAAATTCTGAACACATATATAATTCACAACTGTTCATATTTTCATGTCCAGTAACGAAATGTTGCTGTTGAGAGTTAGAAATGACTCGATGATATGGAAACAAAAAAAAAAGAATAGAAATGAAAACAAAAACACTAACGGACAATTCCAAGCCGGGGGCTTGGATTGTATCTCCCACCGATAAAGGGAGAAAGTCAATCAAAAAAGGTCGGGTCTTTCTCAAAGACGGAGACGAATTCGAAATCGAACTATTTAATCCACTAACCTCTTCGGTTCTAGCAGAGATTAAATTAAACGGTGAATCAATTTCAAAAACAGGATTAGTTGTAAAGCCAGGTCAGAGGGTTTATCTTGACTGCTTTATAGACTCCAGAAAAAAGTTCCTCTTCTCAACCTATGAGATAGATGGTGGTCGGGAATCACTGAATGCAACCGCTCAAAACGGGATGCTAGAGGTTTTCTTCTACAGGGAAGAAGCAATCACCCTAGATAACTGGAAATCTAAATTCGATAAGATCATTATCGAGAGGCACCATCACTACGGCATCCCCTACAACACCTATTGGTACCACACTCCGAAGTACAATCAGTACACCGTTTATTCAGGTGGTGGAACATTAACGGGTGGATCTATTAATTTTACCACAACAAACGGATCCAATGGTATCTCCACCTTGACATCCACGCAGGCATCATATAACAACTCATCTAGCAATTTCTATGTTAACGGAAGCTTGAATAACACTGCTGCTGTGAATAAAATGGAGACTGGTAGAATAGAAAAGGGTGCCAGCTCATCCCAGAGTTTCACAGAGGTCGATATGGATTTCGAGAACCACTATATTGCTTCTACAGTTATCCAAATCCTGCCGGAGAGTAGAAAACCAGCGGAGGTAAAGAAAAAAATAAAAGCTAGGGACATCTTAAAAAGAGAATCTGATGAAGTTATTAGTCTAATCCAAAAGCTATCGGATCTTCACAAATCTGGTATCCTAACAGACGAGGAGTTCTCAGATAAAAAATCAGAGCTACTAGCTAAAATCTAAAATAAAATATGAACAGTTGCGAAGAAGGATCCTAAGGGATCCTTTTTTTGTTTCAGCTCATCGTGATTTCTACGGATTTTTAATTTATCTTTACAGTGTGAAAAAAGAAATAGTTAAAACAACAACCAACTCACAAGGTCAAGTAATTTCTTGTGGTAAATGCTTTTATGAATTATGAGCGACAAAAAACAAAGAAATACAATAATAACAGATTGGCTTGAAAAACATGGCGATCCTGAAATCGACAAGAAAGTTGAACAGAGGTTAGAACAAATAACAAGAGAAATTATGAGCGAAAAGAAACAAACTAAAATTGATGTAGCAATTAATGACACAAAACTTAGGCTGAATCACGTCGAGCAAGAAATAATGCTTATGATTAGAGAGAAAGAAACGCTAAAAAAACAGCTTGATTCTTTGGAAACAATACGTGATTCAAAGCACTATGAGTAGCCTTGCACATAACGTCTGGGTGTATATGTAGTGTGAGATTTGAAACACTAATTTTGACTTAACCGATGAACTTGATTAGGACTACAAATGTTGAATAAACCACCGAACCTCACATTACATATACACCTTGTTATGTGTAGTAATTTTGTGGGTGGGGGATTTTAATTCTTAATATTTATATATAAACTAAAAACTATGAGTAAAGAAATTAGAGAACATATAGATAAATTCAAGGAATTTTTATTGAATGAATCTAAAAAACAAATAAAAGATAAATTACTAAATCATTTAGTTGGTGGTTCTATCATAGATAGTGTTGAGAACATTGATGTTTTTCTTAATTATTTTGATGGTAATATTCCAGATGAATTAAAATACGAAGGTGTTTTGTATAGAGTATTTCAAACATCCAGTAAACCACTATATAATAAAATGTTGAAAAATGGATTTAGTGTTTTACCGAATCAAAAATATTATGCGTGTTCAAAATCAATGAAAGGTATTAAATCTGTAATTTTGAAAACATCAAAACGAAGATATAAATATTACATAATTTTCAAATTTGAAGTCACTAAAGATGATGTTTTATTTGATATGAATAAATTGATAGATTTTCTCGGAATGGATGAAAATAGATTTATTGATGAAGAAGAGGTTTTAGTATTATCAAATAAAATCCCTCTGTTATCGACAGATAATATAGTAAAACATGGAATGTATTAAAAGTGGGTGGGTAAAAAATTATTACACATAACATCTGAATACACGCAATAAATTGACAATCAAAAATAGAAATGATGAGCGACAAAAAACAAAGTAGCATTGAGTGGTTGGTCAAAGAACTTGAAGAACATCATGTTTTTCACGATATAAAAAACACTAACGCTTATCAAATAGCCAAAGAAATGCATCGAAAAGAAATTGAGGATGCATATGACAGGGAGGTCATAAACGAAAAACAGAATTGGTTTATCAGGAATGGTAAACATTATTATGATCTCCACTACAAAGGGGAACAAAACCGTCCAGGACAGATAGAAAACGACATATGAAGAAGTTAATATCACTACTAGTTCTGTCCCTAATTTCCCTTTCAATTTTTGCACAGACCCAACATGCTAGAGCATATCTCTTTACTATAGGATACAGAGATAAATGGAGTGGAGAGATAGTTTGGAACGGTAAGCCAAGCGAGTGCAATATTCTTATAGAGATCAAAGGAAACGAGGTTGTTGTTTACAGCAGGACAGAGCAGCACTACCACGTGATCTCTAAAATGGATGAGACCGAGGATGGCGTGATGTATAGGATGCTGGACTCAAGCGGAACCAAATGTAATTTCTATATGGGTCCTATAGAGGGATCTGAGTCAATTTATATGGCTATAGAGTACAGTGATTACTCCTGGATGTACACCTGTGTAGACGAATAAACAAGAGCAATGCCAAGAAAAACAGCTACAACTAAGATCCATGTTAACCAGCATAACATCAGATCAAATAAAACAAAGGGGACAGATCTCCCAGTGATAACTATCAAAAGAGGTAGAACAAACACGTATTGTAATGCCGTTGAAATTACTGGACCAAGTAGAATAATCTATAGTGGAGCTGGGTGCGATACTAAGGCATTACTAGGATGCGGGGCTAGAGTAGTTATAGAGACAGAATCGGAAGTTAAAATCATAGAATAGAATGCCAGACATCAAGGATCTAAGAAAAGAGGAAATGCAGGAGATCATAGATTTCTATTATCATATAGAAGAATATGGACACATTTTCTATGGCGACAATTCAGAACTAGAAGGACCATTCAAAAAGATAATGGAAGGCATCGATGAAATTCGTGCTATTCAAGAGGAATATTGGAGCTACTAGGAATGGAGAAAAAATACCCGGATAATGTAGTGTGGAGCGAGGACAAGGGATTTTACCCAAGCAAGCTTTCATATGGTAGCAATGTTGGTGCACCAGCTATAATACCGGAGGATGTTTCATCATGGAAGAACGAGAAGATACTTAAAGCTAATTCTTATTACAAGAAAAAATTCGATGAGCTTTTAGAGGAGTACGTGAAACTTCAGGAAGAGCTAGAGTGGAACAAAATAGTTTACTCCTCCAACTATTCATTCCAGCCAATACCCGGTGAGAGCTATCATTTATACCTTAGAGATAATGGTGAGACTTTTCTCTCCATTATCAGTCCAGAGGAATGGAATCAGGTACATATAGGAACATTTATTTTAGACTCGGATAACAAATGGAAAAAAACACAAAATTCAAAGTAGGGGATAAGGCCTATAAAACAAAGGGATATAAATTCCCATGTACGATCGTTTCTGTATTTGAAACGGTAGCTGGTAACATTAGGATTGTTGGTGAAATGGACGAATATGGTCTGCTTCATATTTTCAACGAGGACCAATTGGAGAAAGCAGAACCTGTTAATGATTAATACAAAGGATATGGAACTAATAGGATTTTTTATGTGCTCTATGTTTCTCCTAATTATATGTGTGGGCGCAATCATACTAGGTGAGTGGATAAGGGGGAAAAATCCAAATTCAGGATTTTCAAGATGGTGGGATAGAAATGTAATCGCTCGTATTGACGATAGATTCGATATCTAAGAAACATCTTTAAAAATAAAAGTATAATAACTATGAATAAATTTCAAGTAAGATTTAAAGACATAGATCCCGACACTGGGAAAAAATCTCAGGACGAAATTATAGCCCAATGTGAATCTGAGGAAAATGCTAAGTGGGTAAAACACGCTATAGAAAAGGACTGGTATAGCGACGAAGGTCCTTGTGATCCAAACAGGGAATTCTATATCTTGGATTGTTCAATCAGTCTCTGAGATAAATACAGAAAACAAACAACATGAAAAGAAAAGAAAAATTAGCTATCTCAATCTTAACCGGGTTATGTTTGGGATTCATGATCGCAATGTTAACATCCTGCGTATCGAAACATCCAAAATGTGCGGCCTATGATAAAGTTGAAGTCAATGGATGCTGCAAAAACGATAAATAAATCCTGGGTTAGGTTTCCTAACGAAAGCTTTTTCGAGGAGGTTCACCTAGACCTATCACAGTTTGTACCGGAAAAAGAATTCTCAGATGAGGTATTCGGATGGTATGGGGGAAAGACCTACATCTCGATAAAGAAATAGAAATTGAAAAATAAATTTGTATACCTTCTTCTTGTTCTTTCATCCTGCTATAATCTAGAATACGCAGGGGCTGGAAGAACTAAATATGAGAGTGACGAGGCCTATTGGCAACCGGGTGAATCCTTTGGTGATCCCGACAAGAGACCAGAGTCATCTGAAGATTTTTTCAACACTGCTAAGCCTGTAGTTCCTTATGAGTATAGATCATATTACGACTATAATACTTACAATAGACCATTTGTTTACCAGCCATATCAGCCCATTATAGTTACACCAACACCAGCTTATCCAATTATAAAACCAGATCCGGTAAAACCCAATTACGACAGAGGTGGCGGAGTAATAAAGCCAAAACCAATAACACACTTAAAAAGACCTTAACAAATTAAATATGAAAATCCCCTGAATCCAGGGGATTTTTTTACGGTGAATTGATTTATATTAGCGCCATGAAACAAATGATTCTATTACGGGGCCTACCTGGATCAGGTAAGTCCACACTAGCAAAGGTATTAGTTGGCGACAAAGATTACTGTCACAAAGAGGCGGATATGTTTTTTGTAGATAGGGACGGAAACTACAAGTTCGATATAGCGAACATCAAACATGCCCATGCTTGGTGTAAAGAGGAGGTCGAGTTTTTACTTGGTCTTGAACATTCCCCCGTGGTTGTCTCCAACACATTCACACAGGAGTGGGAGATGGACGCTTATTATGAGCTAGCTGAGAAATATGGATATCAGGTTCACTCTTTGATTGTTGAGAATAGACACTGTGGTATAAATGAGCACGGGTGTCCAGAAGATAAAATACAGCAAATGAAAAACAGGTTCGAGATCAATCTATAATAGTCATGAAGATTATATTTTTGGATCATGACGGCGTAATTTGTCTCAGCAGCAATTGGGGATCAAGAAGAAAGAAGCAGGACAGGTGGGGAGGTAGAAAGTTATCGATGACGCTAAAGGAAATGCCTCTTGAGTATAGATTTGACGATTTTGACAAGAAAGCAGTGGAGGTTCTAAACGAGATTCTGGAAATGACAGGAGCAGAGATAGTGGTTTCTTCGGATTGGAAAGCATGGGCTACTGTTGAAGAGATGGGCGAGTACTACGAGATGCAGGGTATAATCAAGAAACCCATTGCATACACTAAGCCTCTAGGTCAGTGCAGTTTCCAGGACACAAAGTCATTCGGCTGGTCTGTAACATATGATCTAGAACAATCAAGATACGTGGAGATCACCCAGTATCTAATGGACCATCCAGAGATCACCCACTGGGTTTCTATCGATGATCTGCATATGGGAAGACACGTTGAGAACAGCACGTATGGTGCATTCGATAGGGACGACTGGGGACTTGAAAACTTTGTTTGGACCCCCAGACCAAGCGAGGGTATTAAACAATCTGGGGTTAAAGAGAAAATTTTAAAATATCTAGTGTAATATGGAAAATCCAAACAGCGTGTGCTATGTAGCACGCATAAATGAGATCAAAGAAATACCAGGAGCTGATAACATCGAGCAAGGTGTGATTGGTGGATGGAATTGTATTATCAAGAAAGGAGAATACAAAGTAGATGACTTAGTGGTTGTAGCAACAACAGATGCAGTCATTCCTCAAGAGCTTTCGGATTCCATGAACGTGACTAACTACTTACGTAAGGGTCAACGTGTACGTACTGTGAAGTTAAGGGGAGTGTATTCTGAGTGTTTGATTATCCCAATGGGGTTTGCAAAGAAAGCTACTGGGTATGCTAATACTAAATGGGATGATGGTGATGATATGATGGAGACCCTGAAAATCTTCAAATACGAACCACCCGTTGTACAAGTACAATTAGCATCTGGTAAGAAGATCAGATACCAGAAGAATCCTAACTTTCATGTCTACTACAAGTTTCCTAACCTCAAGAATGTGCCTCATATGTTCACATCAGAGGATGAGGTTGAGATCACCAGGAAAATGCACGGTACCAACGCTAGATATGGTATTGTGAAAAAATTAAAACTATCATTCTGGGACAGAGTTAAGAAGTTCTTCAGACTGGCAGACGAGTGGATCGAGTATGAATATGTCTATGGATCTCATAATGTTGAGAAGGGATCGGATTCACAGGGTTTCTATGACAGCGACGTCTGGATGGAGGTTGCTAATAAGCTCAACCTAAAGGAGAAGCTTTGGCATGTCTTTAAAACGGCTAAGTCTAGCGGTGCCTATAGTATAGATAGCGGTCTAGTCATATATGGTGAAATATTTGGCCCTGGCATTCAAAAGAACTATGACTATGGATTGGACGAAATCCAATTCGAGATATTTGACATCACAATGAATAACGAATATCTAGAACCAATTAGAACTCTTTACTTCTGTGATAACATACTACTCCTATCTCATGTTGAGGTTCTGTATACCGGCACCTGGTCGCAGGAAATCCAGGATAAATATGCATTGAATAATTTTATCGAGGGAACTAAGGTACCACACGAGGGTATCGTTATCAAGCACCGCACAGGTGAAAGAAACAAAGTGGCTAAGGTGATCAACCCAGACTATCTTATCTACGGCGAGAAACACGACGTGGGCGATTCTCACTAGATTTTTATTTGACCCATCTGAAAAAATACGGGGATATTTCTTATCTTTGCACTATGAGACAATTCAAAGTAACGGAAAGAAAAACCGACAGATCATCGGTATTAGACAAGTATCTCTCAGAGATCTCTAAAATACCAATTCTATCACCAGAGGAAGAAAGTGAATTGGCAAAAAAGGCAAGGAACGGAGATAGCGCAGCAAAAGAAAAGCTTATTAAATCAAATCTTAGGTTTGTGATTTCGGTCGCTAAATCGTATTCCGGAAATAAAATTCCACTGATGGATCTCATCTCACAGGGAAATATTGGGCTTATAGAATCAGCGGAAACTTTTGACCCCTCTATGGGCTTTAAGTTTATATCCTACGCCATCTGGAGGATACGAAAACATATGCTTGACTACATAAGTAATCTATCTAGGACAATAAGAGTTCCAGGTAACGTTCTGAATGGTATGGCCGAGATTAAAAGGATAAACCACGAATACAACCAAAAGTACGAAAGGGAGGCTACCGTTCTGGAGATAAAGGAGAGATTCGAGGAAATACGGGATAAGAAATGGATAAGCCAAAAAATAGAAAATATCATGGATGGTGTGGCTGCTGATTCGTACAACATACCTCTGGAGCTCAGACATGGAGAGGAGGAAGACCAGGTAAAAGCACCAATATCATGGCTACAGTCCGAAGACCCAACAGAGGAAACATTCAGAGAAAAAGAGGTTGATGATATAGTGGATCTCCTCCTTGATGTTTTAGACTTAAGAGAGAAAAAAGTGGTGATGGATAGAATGGGCAAGCACTGGGGAATTAAAAGATCCTTCGAGGAGATAGGAAAGCAATTTGGAAAATCCCCAGAGTGGGCGATTAGGGTTCACGATAAGGCTATGAAGAAACTAAAAATAAGAGGAAGAAGATTAAGATCCTCTGAAAAATTTGAAATATGAAAATAGTAGGAAATAATTTCATCACCGACACCCACTGCGAGCAATAGATTTGATATATATTTGAAAATAATATTTATTATGTCTATTCTGGTTAATTGTAGTAACTGCGGGGCTGAGATCTATAAGTTTCCCAGCCTTATCAAAAAATCTAGGAATCTATTTTGTGGTAACAAGTGTAGGATTGAACATTCAAAGGGTAAAGGAATTGGCAAGGATAATCCAAACTTCGGAAAAAAATGGGATGCAGAAAGAAAAAAAAGACAATCTGAGATCATCAAATCCAAAGTTGATGACACTTACAGAAAAAAATGCTCTTCAGGAATGCTTGGTAAAAAAGTGAGTGATGAATCTAAAATTAAGAGAAAGGAAACCAGGTTGGGAAAATATGGTAAATTTAATCCCGACATTTTTTTAAGTGAGGAGGCTAGAAGAAAAATTGGAGAAAAATCTAGTTCTAAATTCACAGAGGATTTCAAAGAAAAAATGTACCGAACTATGGTTGAAAGGGGATACTGGATAGATAAAAAAAATAAAGAACCCTACTTTTTTTATCGCGACTTATCCAATTGGAATTGTAATGTTCTAATATATAAAGTCAAAGGATCAGATCTAATAAATGAGATCGGATTCTACAGTACAGAAAACAGAAATGGTTTAGTTAGGGACCACAGATACTGTAGAAGAGATGGATTCGATAATCTAGTTTTTCCAGAAATTCTTAGACATCCATTTAATTGCGAGCTTATTAGTCACCCCGACAACATTAGAAAACAGCAAAGTAAAAATATTGAAAGCAGTTCAATTTCATTATCCGAGCTACTCAACGGGATAAAGGAATATCACTTTGAATACCACGAACAGGATCTGTGCTTGGAAAGGATAAATCAGTATGAGATGGGACTTAGATATTCAAAAAATCTATATTTGCCAAAATAAATTAAAATGAAAATAACAATAAACAAAAAACAGAAATTATTCTTTACCTCCGATTCGCATTACAATCATTCTAATCTGGTTAAGACTTTATCAAACTGGCCGGAAGGTTCAAAGACCAGAGATTTTGTATCTTTAGAAGAAATGAACCACGGGATAGTAAATTCAATAAACTCAGTAGTTGGCGAAGATGATATACTTATGCACCTCGGGGATTGGAGCTTTGGTGGTTTCCCATTTGTTAAGGAATTCAGAAGCAGAATCAACTGTAAGAATGTCTACCTCATTTTAGGTAACCATGACCACCATATAGATCGTGATAAAGAAGGCATTAGATCTCTCTTTAAACACGTTTCCAAATACGAGTACATTACAATCACCAGAGAGGCAGATAAGGGAGAGAAATCTATTAAGATCAGAATGGTCTTATGTCACTTTCCGATAGCTAGCTGGCACGATATGAACCAAGGTGTTATACATCTGCATGGCCACGTACATTTCTCGCCAGAGCAAAAGCTAAGTCCAGGCAAGATGATGGACGTAGGTTTCGACGGATCCGAAGAATTTAGACCATACTCATTGGACGAGATTCTTGATATCATGGAAGACAGACCAGTCTGCTCACTATTCAACAACGATCATCATTTAGAAGAAAGATAATATGCAAAAAGGTTACATCTACAATTTATCAGGTACGAATTACAACGTGCTGCTGCAAAAGGGTTTTTACAATGGAAAAAACCCAGCTCTAGAACTATATGACATGGAGGACGGATTTCCATTCGCCAAGTGCACAGTGAATATTCCTGGATTGTCCAAGGACGAGGTAGGGGTTAAGAACTATTCAGAGAATGAGGGTATGTTGGAATTTCTGGTAAAGAACGGGATAGTTGAAAAACCTCATAGATATGAGAATTCCGGATTTGTTCAAATACCGATCTGTAAAATCATAGAATAATATAGATAGATATTGTCCTATGCACACAAAACCAGTTAACATGGATTTTCAAGCGGTGGCTATCTCCAAGGAGTGTGTCATCGTTAACTTCGATCCTGATTTAGATCTAACAGATGCCAAGATCATTCTTCTTGGATCTAGCAGAAACCCTTTAGTATCTATAAGCGTCACGAGTCCTAGAATGGAGGTGTGTCTACCTACAGGGGATCCAATGTTTGTTGAATTAAAAACACCGCATGGTGTTTGTGTCAAGTATGTTACCGGTTCAGGAAAGGATGCTTACTTAGCAAACTAAAAATGAAAATAGCTCTTATTCTAAGTGGTCAATTCAGAGACGCTAAAAAATGTTATTCTAGCGTGAAAGAAAACATTCTGGATCGATATAATCCAGATGTTTTTATAAGCACGTGGACTAATCCGAGAAGCATCACCCCCTCTGGTTGGTTTGGAGACAATTTTGAAGATGATTGCTCTCTAACCGATATTATGGGGATGTACAATCCAAAGTCGATAGAATTGGAAACCTTTGACAACGAGGTTAATCAGCCTTTCAGAGAGATGGCTAGAATTTTAGATGGCAATCTAGATCAGCCGATTCCTCAGACCATTAATGTCTCCGCCATGTTCTATAAAAAGCACAGAGCAAATTTACTGAGGAAAAATTTTGAGGAGCTGAATGGGTTTAAATATGACGTTGTTATAGCATCAAGATTTGATCTTGAATTTCTAGAAAATCCAGTTATAGAAGTACCAGTAAACGACATTTACATTCCTATAGGATTTGATTGGTGCGATGGTATATGCGATCTGTTTGCAATAGGGAGCTCGCATACTATGGATCAATATTTCGATCTCTTTAACATGATGAGAAACTACAGACTTGATAATAACGTTTCTCACACTCCGGAGCTGATAATGAAGCATCACATAGAGAACAAAAAATTAAATCTCCAAAGATACCCCCTTAAATACAAACTAAGAGGCGTTAATATATGGGAAAAGTAAATCTCATAAAGATGTAATAACTTCTGGATTTCTACGGGAATCTCTCTTACTTTTACGGTATGTCAAAAGAACTAGAAGTAAAAATCAAATGGATCATCGATCAGCACGAATCCACAAATCACAAATA
>Ga0172367_10003762_pt1 | contig 19331 bp, 12 predicted proteins | sample Lak10m_FD_114542 | JGI IMG/M metagenome (GOLD analysis project Ga0172367, IMG submission 114542) | Freshwater microbial communities from Kabuno Bay, South-Kivu, Congo - kab_022012_10m | ecosystem: Environmental > Aquatic > Freshwater > Lake | place: Democratic Republic of the Congo: South-Kivu...
CGTGACACCCGCAACATGAGAGATGTATAGCGGCCCCACCGACCAGGCTAACATTTGTAGTATGGGAATCGAATCCAGCCATTGCTTACCGAGCAGCACTTGGACTATGTCTGGCGCGGCAACGTATATCCCTGCGCCGACGGCAAACGCATAACTACCGACCAGCAAGGTGCTGAGTTGCAGGCTGATACTTTGTTTGTCGTGCTGGTCGCCGATAGAGCTCATCACCGGAAATAGCGCTTTGGTCAGGATGTTGGCAGGTTGTTGAACCGGTAAATTGGCTAACAATAATGCCCGGTTGTACAAGCCGGCGGGTGCGCTGCCAAAGAGTTTTCCTACCAGCATGGCATCCAGATTAGAGGTCAGAAATTCAATAAAGCCGATGACCGAATAACGCCCGCCATAGCTCAAGAAGTGACGGCGCTGCTTGGCATGATGCCGAAAACTCAAGGGGTGACGAACCACGGCATAGGCAATTATGGCGGTCAGTGCGGTTTGGGTCATAAAGGCTGCGACCAATGCCCAGACTTTAAAATCCGCATAAGCCATGGCAAGCCCGACGACACCATAACCAACGACATAGGCCACGACATCGATTATGGCTAAGGCTTTGAATGCAGCGTTTCGGCGTAATAGCCCAACTGAAACCGCAGAAAATCCGCCGACGATAAAATTGATTGCCAACACTTGAATGACGATAGCTAAACCCGGCATTTCAAAGAAGCTTTCGAATAAGGGCGAGCAAAGCAGTACCAACAGAAAAAAGCCGCTGGCAATACCGGTAGATACGGCTAATGCCGCGGCGATGTCGCCTTGTACCAGCTCTGGCTTTTGAATCAAGGCCGGCGCAATACCCAGTTGTGCGAAATAGCTAAAAAAGCGCAAGCAGACATTGGCCATGGCCACCAGTCCAAAGGCTGCCGGCTCCAGCAATCGCGCCATCACCGCCATAAAAACCAATTGAAAGCCGGTCACCGCCACGGTGGAAAGGCTTCCCCAGCCAACACCGGAGACAAGGGTTTTTATCTTGGACATGGGCTATCTGCTGCTAAACAGCGGACTTGGGTGAAAGCGGCGTTCGCCATGAGTTTGCGACCAAAACGCGCCGGTGCCGGTATTGGTAGTATGCCAAAGCTTAGGGCATATGCAGGGCCAATGCCGTTCAGAAACAGGGCTGATAGCGTATGTCGGCTTTGATTGGGCGGGGTATCCATGGTTTGCCAAAGAGTGTCGATTTCCGTTCGATCAGAGTAAACAAGTTGTGTGACATGATTGGGTCAGTCCTGATTGACCCTGTTAGACATAGGGTAACAGCTATCGGCTTTTTTCAAAACCCGTATCGGTTTGAATTGGTCTTTGTTTGGCAGTTTTGTAACCTTGTCTGCCGTGGGTAAGACTCAGTGCAAGCTGTGGTGAGCCCTTCGGCTGAGCGCAGGAGAGCCCTGTCGGGCTATAAACGGCTAACCATTCGCCCTTCGACAAGCTCCACCACCAAAGGGTGGTCTGGGGACAGGGGTGTGTCCCAAATTTTGTAATGGAATGGACACCCACTACTCTAAACGGCATTGTTTACAAAACCCGTCCAACCCGAGTTGGACACTATTGGCTTATAACCAGGCTAATCTAAAGATACTTTCTTGCCGATTTTTTATGGCTCATTTTCCAAGCAGCAAGCAAAATTGTCCTGTTGGAATAGATCATTCTTGTGGCAACATAGGTCAATCTATTGCGCTTATAGAAAATTGTCGCGGCAACATAGAATGACCTATGATTTTTATAGATCATTGTCTAATCAACATAGATTGGCCTATGGTTTTTATAGGTCATTGTCCAATAAACATAGATTGACCTATGGTTTTTATAGGTCATTGTCCAATCAACATAGATTGATGCTATCGATTTATAGAATCATCTATGTCCACAGCAGATTGATCACTATTTTTTGGAGATCAATCTTTGGCTGCGATAGATTCAGGCCTTAAATTCAGCGTTGGGTTATCAATTTGACCAAGTCATTTATTGCCGAACACTGCTTACCCTGGACAAGACGGGGTGTACCCCGGCTTGGCGTTTCAAGCTACCATTGCATTTCAGGCAGGAAACGTTACGGACGGGTTTACAAAACCAATGCTCTTCACATAAGCCGCCTGATGGATGCCTACAGGGATGTAGGTAGTAGAGCAATGCAGGAGCAATTGCCGAGAGGGCTGGGGTGAGGAGAATTTGAAAAGGAAAATCCCTTGTTGATCCCCTCACCCTAACCCTCTCCCGGAGGGAGAGGGGATTAACGTAATGGCATTGTTTACAAAAACCATCCGGCTCGAGAGTTTAATCCGCATGGGCTGCGCTTAGCCCATCCTACTTTTAATCACACAGGAGCGACCATGACCACGAAACCCGCAACCGCAGACCATGCCCTTCATGATTTGATCCGCCAACGTTGGAGTCCGCGGGCGTTTGATCCGACGCGTTCGGTGCGCCGTGAAGATTTGTTGAGCATTTTGGAAGCCGCGCGCTGGTCGGCGTCGTGTTTTAACGATCAACCCTGGCGCTATTTGGTCTGCGATAAATCCAGCGATCCCGACAGTTGGCAACAGTTGCTGGCTTGCCTGGCCGAGTCCAATCAGGTTTGGGCGCGTAATGCGCCGGTATTTTTGTTAACGCTGGCGATGAGCAATTTCGGCCACAACGCCAAGCCGAATCGCTGGGCTATCTACGACACCGGAGCAGCCACGGCCAATTTGTCGTTACAAGCGGTTGCACTGGGTCTGGCTGTGCATCAAATGGGCGGTTTCGATGCCGACAAAGCCCGCGAGGTTTTTGCGTTGCCGGCGGACTGCACACCGTTGTCGGTCGCGGCAATCGGTTATCAGGCTGCGGCGGACACCTTGGATGAAGCGCTACAGGCCAAGGAAGTTGCCCCCCGCAGCCGCAAGCCATTGGCGGAGTTGTGTTTTTGGGGGAAATGGGGCGGGTAATCTCAGGATGACCAGTTAATTTCGCTTAGTCAGATTGCGGAATGTTTTACACTAATCTGTAAGCGCGTAGGATGGGCTGCCGCCAGGAAGCCCATCATTTAATCGGCACGGGCTGCGCTATTGCTTAGTCAATCCCACTTAACTTTAATGACAGTAGATCAATCATGTACCAAGCCGTAGAAGCCATTTCAAAATCCGGCGTTATCCATGTTATGGAGCCTGTACATTTTGAGGAGAACGAACAATTGGTCATTTTAAGAATTTCCAAGAAATGGCAAAACCCAAGCTCTGAAGAAGGCGCTCAAGATTGGCGGAAATTTGTGGGCTTGTTGAAAAATTCATCTGCGTTTGATGCTGATCCAGTCGCCATTCAACAAGATATGCGTCATGAATGGGATTGAGCTGCTACTCGATACACAACGCAGGACGGGTTTTGCAAACCCGTCCTGAACGTTTCAAACTAAGTTAAAGACAAGAAAACCGTTACGGACGGATTAAATAATCCGTCCAGCCCAAGGGTTTGGCGGGAAATGCCATTCCAGGAAATCATTTTTGCCACAACTCCCAGCGACACAGAATTGGCAAGGTGTAGATTAACCACATCAACAATTAATCACTAACTCGGCATGTCCGGTTCAAATCAGCTTCGGCTGAAAGTCTTCTTCGTCATTCTGATTTGCCTTACCAGCATCGGCTTTTTCAATGGCTATCCACGCTATTTGCCCGTCGGCGCGGAGCTGTTGCGTAATCCGCAGTTGCAGGGTGATTTATCAGCGTGGCAGGCTTCGCCGCGGCTAGTGCAGCCTATCGATGGCGGCGGCGCCATGCTGTCGGCAGCCGACGGTAACGGCATGGTGGTTGTCGGCCAGTCGGTCAGCAGCGACTTTCCGGGTTCGTTGCTGCTGTTAAGTTGCGAGATGCGTTCGAAAAATGTCGTCAACGGCATCAGGGATTGGGAAACCGCGCGGGTCATTCTGGTTTCGCACGACCGCAACGGCAAGCCGATGTACCAGCGTCCGCATCTGTTGGCCGCAATCAGCGGCAGCCATGACTGGCAATATGTCGAAAAGGTCTTCGCCGTCGATGATCAAGTGGCTTCGCTTGAGGTGGCGGCGCAGCTGGTGCGCAGCAGCGGCGAGTTCGAGGTGCGCGGCTTCAGCTTGCGTCCGGTCATGTTGAAGTCGGCCTTTTTGCAGTATCGGACTTTGTTGCTATGGGGCTGGCTGGCGTTGCTGATTTGGCTGGCGCAGCCGTTGCTGCGAACAAGCCTTGGCAGTTGGCGCCACGCTTTAGTATTGGCTTTGATCTTCGGCATTTTGCTGGGGGTGTTATCGCCGCATGACATTAAAACGGCTTTCGGCGACGCCATTTGGCCCAGCGAGGAGAACAAGATCACGGCATTTGCCGTCAGCCAAGCCATGGATACGCAGTATTTCAGCTTCAGCTCGGAGTTGCCGAAGCTGGATTTATTCAAGCTCGGCCATTTTCTGATGTTTGCGCTGCTGGCGATGGCATTGAAGTTGGGCCAGGCCTATCGGCTGCCGACAGCTGGCATCTTGGGCTATTTGCTACTGCTGGCAACGGTCAGCGAGGTCTTGCAATTGTTCATTCCGGGCCGAAGTTCGCAGCTGAGGGATGTTGGTGTTGATATGGGCGGGGTTTTGAGTGGCTTACTGATGAGTTGGTTATCCGAACGCATTGGTTACCACTTTTCTCTACGCAACTCTGACGATTACCGCGGTCCTTAAGCGCGTCTTGCCAAAGCAGCTCATACGCTCGAAATCCTGGCGGGCCACCGGGATAAACTGGCAGTCCAACTCGCTTTGCCGGGCTTCGTCGGGGTCGGGGTCGTGCATGTACAGGCAGTCGTTGTCGTAGCCGCTCATCACCACCCAGTGCGGGGCTTTTTTTCTATCCATCGCAAAGGTGCTGATCAGGATCAGCGGAATGGCGCCGGATTCGAAGGCGGCAATCAGCTCATTTTGGGTGATGTTGCCGTAATGCACGGCCATGCCTTGCTGCTCGGCCTCGCGCTTGAAGATACCGTCCACCATTTCGACGATCTGTTTTTTATCGCCGTTACGCACGCCGTCGACAAACAATGGCCCGCTCTGATTGATCCATACTTCCACCGCAAAGCCCCGTTTCAACCCTGCCAGCCCCAAGCCGACCGGATGGCAGCCGCCGTGGCCGGAGGTCATAAAGATGGTGGTAGCTTCGCGCCAGAGGTTGATTTCTTCTTCGCGCGACGGCTGATAAGCGCTGTTCAAACCATGCATCGCCATCATCAACGCCGCCGGGCCGCAGGTAAACGGCGTGGTCTGCCGCAACCACGACACGGTGCGATGTTGCAGGGTGTCACGATAGCGGCGGATGCGTTTCTGGTAGCGCAGCGCGTCTTTGTGGTCCTGGTAATAGTCGCGATAGAGGCCGAATTTCAGATAGCCGAGACTTTCGTAGAGGCGAATGGCGGAGGTATTGTCGGTGCTAACTTCCAACCGCAAGTCCAACCGGCCGTCGTCGCGGGCCGCCTGCTCACCAGCCAGCATCAGCGCCTTGGCGATGCCCTGCCCGCGAAGTTGCGGCGATACCGCCAGCGAGTAAATCCGTGCCAAGCGGGTGCCAGGATGATAAATGATCAGGATGTAGCCGCCGACTTGCTGCTGATAGTCGGCAACCAGCAAGGCTCGGTGCTCGGTCGTCAGCCAATGGCGAAAGCTGCGCCGGCTGAGTTTGTCGGTGGCGAAACTGGCATTTTCCAATGCGACCAGGGCTTCCAGGTCCGACAGTTGCGCGGGGCGGATTTCGATGCTCATATTATGCCTGCCAAGGCTTGACGGATGACTTGCCGGGCCCGAAACAGCACCAGCTCGCGCCAGGCCGGATCTTCCGGGCAAAAATGCTCGCGCATCTGTTGGCCGTGTTCGGCTCGCAAGTTGGCCGTATCCGGCTGCGCCCACAGCACGTGGTCTTGCAGGATTACTTCGAACAAGCGTTCGGTGCTGTAGCTGCCGAATTCCAGGGTGATGTAGCAACTGTCGTCATTCATGACCTCGTGCCAGAGATAATCCAGCAAACCCAGCTTTGGCACCGAATGGCCGGTGCCGGCCAGCGGCAGGGTCACCGCATCGCCATACCATCGCTGGGCTGTCGCCGCACCCGCGCTGTCCGGGGCGTGGTCACAAATGATCTCGCCATAGCCGTATGGCCCCAGGCCGCTATGCAGATCGATGACTGCCAAGCGCCGGCGGCGCAAGTCGTAGCGTTCGATCACCTCTTCACAAACCAAGCGGCCGTGCGCCGGGGCGCGGCCGCCGAAAAACGGCCCGAGCGGATCGCTGTATTGGCCGCCGCTAATGGCTTTTTCCAAGGCTACGCGGCCATATTGTTGGGCAAAGTCTTCAAACAATTGCCAGCGCTGGGCGGCATCGGCTTCGAACATTGCCGGCCGCAAACGTTCGTAATCGAGGTTTTGTGGAAGTGGCTGGGTAAAGTCCACAACGTTGCGGTTTAAGTCGACACCGTCGGCATCGCAGCGACGCGACCAGGCATAACCCCACGGCGTTAAGCCATGGATAAGCAACAACGCCGTATCGTTGCTCACGGTTGTGCCGGCAAGCGTGTTGAGCAAGTCTATCTGCACGGCACTGCCGACGAATCCTTCAACGCCGTGGGTTGCGGCAAGGACGACGACCACGGCAGCGGCATCCGGCGCGCCTATCCAGGCGCAATCGGTAAACTGCGCTTCGCCCTGCGGCCCGCAACCGGCGCAAGGGTAGCTATGTCGGATGGCTGTAACGCCATCCAGCGCCGCCAGCCAATGCTGGCGGGCACTGGCATAGTCAGCCGGGAACACGCTGATGTCGAGGGAAGATGAGCCTAGGGTCATGACGTTTTTCCTGAATGATGCTCAAGCATAGCAAGCCGATGGCGATTATGTCTTGTTTAACGCGGGTTCTGGTTTCAGAATGAGATAACTTTTTACACGAGGAGCATTTCGCTATGGCGAGCACTTTGTTGGTGGTTGATGATCTGGCGGACTGGGGGCCTTATTACCCCAGTGATCAGGTCATTACCTTCGAAACTTATTTAGCCTCGATCAAAGACGATCCTGAACAGCGGATCCGGGTCATCAATCTGTGCAGTAGTTATGCCTATTTATCCGATGGCTATTATTGCTCGCTGCTGGCGGAAGCCCGCAATCATCATGTGATTCCCTCGGTCCGAGTCATTAATGACCTGGGCAAGAATGCCTTGTATCGAGTGCAACTGGAAGACTTCACCGAGACATTGGCAAAGGCGCTGAAGAAGCAGCATCAAAATGGCGAAGTCGTCATTTACAGCTATTTCGGCAGCACACCCGACCCGGCCTTTAGGGACTTGGCGAGAAGGTTATTCGAACGTTTTCCCTGTCCGATTTTACAGATTACATTGCAATTGCAGCAGCAATGGGAAATCAGCGATTTGACTGCGATATCGCCAAGGCAGCTGGACGACACGATGCAGACCTTGTTTGCCGAGGCGCTGGACAAATTCAGCAAGAAAGTCTGGCGTAAAAGCCGTGCACGCAAGACGGCGCGCTTCGATCTGGCGATCTTGATCAATCCGGCGGAAACCCTGCCGCCCAGCAATCGCGGCGCCTTGAAGAAATTCATCAACTGCGGCCGGCAAATGGGCATCGATGTCGAGTTAATCACCCAAAACCATTACGGCCGCATACCGGAGTTCGACGGCCTGTTCATTCGCGAAACCACCGCGGTCGACCATCACACTTACCGCTTCGCCAAGAAAGCCGAGGCCGAGGGATTAGTGGTGATCGACGATTCGACCTCGATTCTGCGCTGCGCCAACAAGGTTTATCTGGCCGATTTGTTCCGCACCCATAAAGTGCCGTCACCAAGAACCTGGATTTTGCACCGCGGTAACGCTGATCATCTCGACCAACTGGAAGCGACTGCCGGTTACCCGGTAGTGATCAAGATTCCCGACGGCTCGTTTTCGCGCGGCATCGTCAAAGTCAATAACCGGCAGGAATTGAATCAAAAAGTTACAGAACTGTTCGAGCAGTCGGCTCTGTTGCTGGCGCAAGAGTTTCTGTACACCGATTTCGATTGGCGTATCGGCATTTTCAATCATAAGGCCTTGTATGCCTGCCGCTATTTCATGGTTAAAAACCATTGGCAGATTTACCGCCATGGCGCCAAGCGTACCGACAGCGGCAGTTTCGCTACGCTGCCAACCTTCGAAGTGCCCAAACCGGTGCTGGACGCGGCACTAAAGGCGGCGGAAGCGATCGGCAACGGGCTGTATGGCGTCGATGTTAAGGAAGTAGCCGGCAAGGGTTATGTCATCGAAGTCAACGACAATCCCAATATCGACAGCGGCATCGAGGATCAATATTTGGGCGAGGATTTGTATCGGGCCATCATGGCGGAATTTTTGCGGCGCATGGAAAATCGCAGCAAGGGCGTGGAGTAATAATTCGTTAACCTGTTTTTAATCTGCCATTAAGATGCTTTTAAGCCGCGTTCAGAATAATGAAGCCCAACTGAAACATTTTTCCAAAAGGAGATTCACATGTTCAGCAAAACAATGATTTTGGCTTTAGGCTTATTGGCGTCTTCCGTTGCGGTTGCAGACCGCGATGACTGGGGTGGTCACCACGGCCATCACCATGGTCACCATCACGGGCATCACGGCGGTGGTTATGGTGGCTATTACCCGTCATACCGGGAGACCATCGTCTATGGCGCCCCGGTGGTGGAATACGTTCCTGCGCCGCGGGTCTATTATGCACCACCACCTGTGGTCAGATATGCGCCACCACCGGTTTACTATGCGCCCGCGCCGGTTTATTACGGCCCGAGTAACGGCTTGGCAGGTGGCTTGGTTGGCGGTGCGTTGGGTTACGGTCTGAGCGGCGGCGATCCGCTGGCTGCCGGCATAGGCGCTGCCGCCGGTGCCATGATAGGCAATGGCAGCAGGTATTAAGGATGGCGTCTGTTTCAGCTCGACAAAACGGCCTTGCTGTTAACTTGTCAACGATTGGAAATCGGTTTGACATCGCGTTGGGGAACCCCCTGGTACAACTGACGCGGTCTGCCGATTTTCAATTCGGGATCGGAAATCATTTCATCCCATTGCGCAATCCAGCCTACTGAGCGCGCCAGCGCGAAAATTGCGGTGAACATTTCGGTCGGAATGCCGAGTGCCCGCAACACGATACCGGAATAAAAGTCGACATTGGGATACAACTTCTTCTCGACGAAATACGGATCCTCCAACGCAATACGTTCCAACTCCATCGCCAGCTTGAACAACGGATCGTTATTCAAGTTCAGCTCATCCAGCACTTCATGACAGGTTTGCCGCATCAGTTTGGCGCGTGGATCGTAATTTTTGTACACCCGGTGACCGAACCCCATCAAGCGGAACGGGTCACTCTTATCCTTGGCTTTTGCTACATATTCGCCGATGCGGGAAACATCGCCGATTTCCTCCAGCATGTTCAACACCGCTTCATTCGCACCGCCATGCGCCGCACCCCACAAGCAGGCAATCCCGGCAGCGACACACGCATAAGGATTGGCACCGCTGGAGCCCGCCAAACGTACGGTCGAGGTCGAAGCATTTTGTTCGTGATCGGCATGCAGGATCAAAATGCGATCCAACGCGCGAGTCAACACAGGGTTGGCAATGTAATCGTCGCACGGATCGCCGTGCATCATGCGCATGAAGTTTTCCGCATAACCCAGCTTGCGCTTGGGATAGATGAACGGCATACCGGTGCTGTATTTGTAGCACATGGCCACCATGGTCGGCATTTTTGCAATCAGGCGAATCGCCGAGATGTAGCGGTCTTCACGACTGGTGATGTCCATGACATCGTGATAGAAGGCCGACAATGCCCCGACAACCCCAACCAGAACCGCCATCGGATGTGCGTCACGGCGAAACCCGCTATAAAACTTGCTCAGTTGTTCGTGCACCATGACATGCTGGCTGACGGTGGTGACGAAGCCTTTCATCTCCGCACCATTGGGCAAGTCGCCATTCAGCAGCAAATAACACACTTCCAGGAAGTCACATTTCTCCGCCAATTGTTCGATAGGATAACCGCGGTATAACAACACACCGGCATCGCCGTCTATAAAGGTGATTTTCGAGGTGCAACTGGCCGTTGAAGTAAAACCGGGGTCATAGGTGAAATTGCCGGTCTTGGCGTACAAACTGCGTATATCGATAACGTCAGGCCCTAAGGTACCCGTCAAAATCGGTAGTTCGCAGGGTTGTGATTGGTCATCCTTGTTTAAGGAAATGTGCTTATCAGCCATAGATTTCTCCGGTTTGGCATCGCGTGCAAAATATCGTAATACTCTATTTTAGTTCATCCTATCACGGCCAGTCACCCGGCATTGTCAACTGAAAGCGGCAACAGTATTGCTAAAACCCCGCACTAGTAACCTTTGAGTTGATTATCCTGGGCTTTATTCGCGTTTCATCCTGCCGCAATCCAGCCCTTCGCCAATTCCAAGCTACACTTGCGGACAATGCTCAGCGGAGGGCCGATGATGTTACGTTTTCTGACTTTATTGTTTTTGTTGACCTCGACACCTGCCCAGGCCATGCTGCCGCAACGAGTCCCCGAGCCCCTCAAACCTTGGGTCGATTGGGCGTTGGGTGATGACACTGACTGGCAATGCCCGTTTGTTTACCAAGATTTTCAACAGAAACACTGCAGTTGGCCGGGCGCACTGAAACTTGCCTTAAACGATAACGGCGGACACTTTAACGGCGAATGGACGCTATACCGGGCTGGTTGGATCGCGCTCCCCGGCGACCAGCAAAATTGGCCGCAACAGGTTACGGTCGATCATCAAGCCGCGGTGATCATCGAACACGACGGCAAACCCTCGATCCGCTTAGCTGCCGGCCATTATCAAATCGACGGCAGTTTTAATTGGGACAGCTTACCGGACAACCTGGCCATTGCCGACGATACCGGGCTGATCCAGCTTAGTATTAATAATGCCACCATCGCCTATCCTCGCATTGAACAAGGCGCGCTCTGGCTGACTCAGCAACAAAACACCGACGATGTAAATCAACAAAACAGCCTGGATTTACAGGTGTTCAGGCAAGTCATCGACTCGATTCCATTACAGGTCGTGACGCGTCTGGAGCTGGACGTATCCGGCACCCCGCGCGAAATCACCCTGGCACATGCTTTGTTGGCGCAGTTTATTCCTGTCAGCCTCGACAGCCCACTCCCGGCCAGACTGGAAGCCGACGGCCAATTATCACTGCAGATCCGTCCCGGCCGCTGGTCGCTGACCTTAACGGCGCGTCATCCGCAGCCGCTGGAGAGACTGGATTTTTCCGCCGGCGGGGCGGTATGGCCGCAGAACGAGTTATGGACATTCCAGGCGCAACCGGAATTGCGTTTGGTCGAAATTGAAGGCCTGCAGGCGATTGACGGTAGCCAGACCAATCTGCCCGAAGAATGGCAGCAGCTGCCAACTTACCAAATCCAAAGCGGACAAAGCATGATCTTCAAAACCCTGCGCCGCGGCGATCCCGAACCGGAGCCCAACCAGTTAAATTTGACGCGCAAATTGTGGCTGGATTTCGATGGCGGCGGTTATACCGTCAGCGACAGCATTAACGGCAAAATGACCCGCGATTGGCGCCTGAATGCACTGCCGGAAACCCAATTAGGCCAGGTGATCTTAAACGGTCAAAACCAATTAATTACCCAGCAAAACGATAACGTTCCAGGCATCGAGATTCGCCACGGCAGCATGGACATGCAAGCCGATAGCCGCATTCAAGCCGACATCAGCAAGGTCAATGCCGTAGGCTGGCAGCAGTCTTTCCAGCAAGTACGCGCCGAACTGCACATTCCACCCGGCTGGCGCCTGCTGGCAATCAGCGGCGTCGATAACGATCCAAACTGCTGGCTAAGCCAATGGACCTTGCTGGACCTGTTTTTGGTGTTGATCATCGCACTGGCTGTTGCCCGCCTGGAATCATGGCAATGGGGTGCACTGGCCCTACTGAGCTTGGCGTTGATTTGGCACGAAGCCGATGCGCCGCGCTGGATCTGGTTAAATACCCTGGCCGCGCTGGCCTTGCTGCGCGTACTGCCGGACAACCGTTTCGCGCGGTGGGTCAAGTGGTATCGCAATCTGAGTTGGCTGGCGTTAATCGTCATCGTCGTTCCCTTCATGGTCCAGCAAATCCGCTTTGGCCTCTATCCGCAATTGGAACACCCTGCACAACAGATAGAAGCGGATTCTTACTCCGTATACAGTGCAAATGTTGGCGGCGGCAATCTTATGGAACCTATGGAAATGGAGATGGCGAAACCGGCATCCGCGCCAGTTTCCCCTGAGCGAATGTTCAAAAAGTCAATGGTCATGAGCAAAGATGAAAGCTCCAAGGTCAATTTTGACCGCATCGACCCCAGCGCCAATCTGCAAACCGGCCCTGGCTTGCCGCAATGGCAATGGCAGCGCGTCGAACTCAGTTGGAATGGCTCGGTTGATCAGCAACAACAGATTCGGCTGTGGTGGCTATCGCCGTTGCCGAGTTTGCTACTTCATGTCGCCCAAGCCCTGCTCGCGGCCTTACTAAGCCTGCGGATGCTGGGTGTGGTTAACCTCGGCTGGCGATTGAGTTTGCCCAAACTAAGCCTACTCATCGTCCTGCCGTTATTGCTCACGCCCTCTGCGGACAGTTTTGCCGACATCCCCGATCAACAGTTGCTGGAGCAATTGAAATCCCGTTTGTTACAAAATCCCGACTGTCTGCCCAGTTGTGCGCAATTGGCCAATTTGGGCATTACCGCCAGCCAGGAAACATTGAAGCTCGAACTGGAATTGCATGCCCAGCAAGCCGTTTACCTGCCGTTGCCGGCCCAGCTCAAACAATGGTATCCCAGCCAAGTCACGGTTGACGGCCAGCCAGCACCCGGCTTGATTCGCGAGGACGACGATTCGTTATGGCTAATGCTGCCGGCTGGCGTGCACAAGGTACTGATGCAAGGCGCCTATGCCGGCCATCAAACCTTCACGCTGGCGTTGCCGATGAATCCTCAGCTTACCCGCGTCAAAACCGAGGGCTGGCAAGTCGACGGCATCTATGAAAACGGCAAGACCGATGGTCAATTGGAGTTCAGCCGCATCGATGTCAAAACCGAGACTCTGGCCCAACCGACTTTCCCGCCATTCGTGCAAGTGGAAAGAACGTTGCAATTGGCGCTGGATTGGCACGTCACGACCCGCATCAGCAATTTAGGCAGCGAATCCTCTGCCGTCATGCTGGAAGTACCGCTGCTGCCGGGCGAGGCAGTGACCACGCCGGACATTCGGATCAAAGACGGCAAAGTTTTGGTCAACATGGCGGCGGGCCAGAGCGAGCTGGAATGGCAATCGACGCTGGAAAAGCGCGAGCAACTGGAACTGAAGGCCAACGACAGCGCGCAATGGCATGAAATCTGGCGCGCGGACGTTAGCCCGATCTGGCATCTGCAGAGCAGCGGCCTCACGGTGATCCAGCACCTCGATCAACGCGGCAGTTGGCTTCCCGAATGGCGGCCATGGCCCGGCGAAAAGCTGCTGTTGACGATCAAGCGCCCGACGGCTGTCGCCGGTGCCACGTTGACTATCGACAAGAGCCACTTACAAATCAGCCCCGGTAAACGCAGCGAATCGGTGGAACTTAGTCTCGATCTGCGCAGCTCTAAAGGCGGCCAGCATACGATAACCCTGCCAAGCGGCGCGGTGCTACAAAACGCAATCATCGACGGCAGCAGCCAGCCGATTCGCCAACAGGGCGATAAGGTGACGCTGCCTATCCATCCCGGACTGCAGCGCATCGAACTGTCCTGGCAGACAGCCAACGCTCAAACTGCCGTTTTCAACACTGCCAAAGTCAATCTTGGTTTGAACAGCGTCAACAGCCATATTAACGCCATTATCGGCGAGGATCGCTGGGTGCTATACACGATGGGACCCAAATTCGGTCCGGCGGCACTGATCTGGGGCTTGTTATTCGTCCTGGCACTGTTGGCGCTGGGGCTTCATCGGCTGTCCATCACGCCGCTCCGCCACTGGCAATGGTTTTTACTGTTGATCGGTTTGAGCCAGCTTGAAATCGGCACCGGCTTGGTCGTGGTTGGCTGGCTATTGGCACTGGGACTGCGAGCCAGAAAAAACCCGGAACGCGATAGCTGGTTTAACTTGGCTCAAGTAGGCCTGGCATTGCTTAGCCTAGGCTCAATTTTCCTGTTATTTGCGGCGGTGCATCAAGGACTGCTCGGTTCTCCCGACATGCAAATCAGCGGCAATCAATCGACGGCAAACAATTTGAACTGGTATCAGGACCATAGCGGCCCGCAATTACCTGTCGCCATGGTGATCAGCGCTCCGCTGATGTTGTACCGCATATTGATGCTGGGCTGGGCCTTGTGGATGGCCTTGTCGTTGTTGAACTGGTTGCGTTGGGGCTGGGCTTGTTTTTCCTGCAACGGCCTCTGGCGGCAGGTCAAACCAATTGCTACAAAACCCAAATCAAGTCAGCAATAGTTGCCTAGGCAGATGCCCGATGCGCGTATACAATTGATCAAGCATTATCAGCATTTTAGATTGCCTCAAGAAAATGGCGGCGGCCGTGTTTTCGATTTAATCATTTATTAAAAAAGCATAGAATCCTGCCGACAATAACAATAAGGTCATTAAGGTTCGAGAAATGAAAGCCAGCATCATCCCTAACAATCACGAAAAAAAAATGGCAGACGAGGATTTCATCGTTTCCAAAACCGACCCGACTGGCCGCATCACTTACGCCAACCGGATATTTATGGAACTTGCAGGCTACCCTGAAAACCAATTGTTGGGCGTGCAACACAATATCATCCGCCACCCAGAGATGCCGCGCGGTGTCTTTCGTTTTATGTGGAGCACTCTGAAAGCAGGCGACGAATTTTTCGGCTTTGCCAAAAACATGTGCGCCGACGGCAGTTTCTACTGGGTATTTGCCAACATCACTCCGGATTACGACAAAGACGGCGTCTTGCAAGGGTATTATTCGGTACGCCGCAACCCACCCCGCTCCGCGCTGGAAGTACTCATCCCAATTTATAAGGAAATGTTGGCCATCGAAGCCAAAAGCTCGGTCAAAGAAGCCCCCGATAAATCCCTGGCCTACCTTGTCGACGTCGTCAAACAAACCGGCGCTAAAAGCTACAACGCCCTGGTGATGGATCTTTACAAACCTAGAGGAGCATAGCCATGAGCCATAGCAGCGCCAATATCCCTTTCATCCAACAACGCGCCCATTATTCGATTGCCGCCATTGCGCTGTGCTCGATCGCGTTTTTTGTTCATTTCCAGATGACACAGGGCTTTTCCTGGCTGGCTCTTGGCTTGAGCATTGTCCTGCTGCTCATCTGTTACGACATTTGGCGAAACACCGACCGCACGCTTAGCGCCCTTACCAAAATCCAGAATGTATTGACGGCAACCAACCAAGGTGAATTACATCACCGCATCACCAATACGGTTGGCCTGGGTGAAGTAGGTAAATTAGCTTGGGAACTGAACGAAACCCTAGACATCATGGAGTCCTATTTCAAGGAAATCAATACCTGCTTCCATCAGGCGTCACAAGGGGCTTACGACCGTTTTGCGCTGGCAGACGGCCTGCCTGGCTATCTTAAAACCTCCGCCAAAAACATGAACGCGGCTCTGCAGGAAATGAACAGCAATCAAAAGCTGATCGTCAGACGCCGGTTATCGGCCGGCCTGCATGCGGCCAACGTCGGTAATCTATCCAAAAACCTGCTTTCCAGTCAGAATGATTTGATTAACATCACCGACCAATTGCATAAAATTGAAGTGATTTCGACCGAAACCGGCAACAATGCCGATGCCAGCCTGACCACGGTAGACAAGATCAGCAATTCTTTACACGACATCAACAACAACGTCCATTCCGTATCGGATGTCATTACTGCGCTGATTACCGACAGCAAGAAAATCACTGAATCCTTATCGATGATTACCGGCATTGCCGATCAAACCAATCTATTGGCGCTCAACGCTTCCATCGAAGCCGCCCGCGCAGGTGAGCATGGACGTGGCTTCGCGGTGGTGGCCGATGAAGTCAAAAATCTGTCTGAACATACCAAAAACGCCGCCCTCGAGGTTTCGAAAACATTGAAAGCCTTTAATAAACGTGTGGAACAAATGCATGTGGAGGCCAATAGTTCGGCGGTTCTGTCCCAGGATGTCATGCAGCAGGTCAGCGCCTTCCGCAATCAATTCTCCGACCTGTCGAAATCGGCCAAAGCTTCGGTCAACTATATCGTTTACGCCCGGAATAAATCATTCGGCTTGTTGACTAAACTCGATCACATCATTTTCAAACAAAACGGCTACATCGCCATCGAAAGCACGGCTGAATGCCCGCAACAAAAAGCCATTTCAGTCGATCATCACAATTGCCGATTGGGCAAATGGTATTACGAAGGCATTGGTCACGACCAGTTCCGCCGAACCACAGCCTACGGCAAATTAGAACTACCGCACGCCGAGGTTCATCGGGCTACACAACGGGCATACGAGACCTCCCGATCAAACTGGTCGGAAAACCCTAACCTTCTCGACGGCATTCTCAAATACATGCAAGAGGCCGAGGAGGCCAGCAGTCTTGTGATGCAGTTTATCGACGAAATGGTCGAAGAAAGAAAGCAGGAAATTGAAGGCTGATCGATTTCCCTTCACGCCACCCAAGAAAAACATGGCATTGAAGATCGATTTGGGGGAAATCGCGGCCTTAACAGAACCGCGCAGCGGCTTGGTGGGTGAAACTAATACCGTTAAAGTTAAGCCGTTAGTGGCGAGCCCTTCGGCTGCTCTCAAGGGAACCTTGTCCGCACAGTGAACGGGACGGCTTGACCATTCGCCCTAGGACAAGTTCAGGACGAACGATCAAGCCTTAACTTTACGGCATTGATTATTAAAAGCTGGCTCTGGGTTTATTCAACCAAATACTGCCGCATCATCCCCAGATCTTCATGCTCCAGATTGTGGCAATGATATAAAAACAAGCCCTTGTAATCCTGGAATGGCTTGACGATTTCGACTTCCTCGCCTGGCATGACCAACACGGTATCTTTCCAACCGGAATCGATAAAACCATCTTTGACCGTATCGTAATCCTCGCGTTTAACCATTGCGGTCTTCCGCCGTAGAATCTGGAATTGTTGACCGTGGAGATGAATGGGATGAGCCATTTCCATCATCTGTCCACCGCCCATGCCACCACCCATCATGCCCATACCTTTGTGCTCGCCGGCTTGATTACCGCCGCCGTGCTTCATTCCCATCATGCCGCCACCCATGCCATGACCACCGGCCTCGGATTCTCCACCGGCTGTCTTTTCGCCATGCTTCATCATGCCGCCTTGACCACCTTTCATGCCATGATCGTGGTTGATGCTGATCTTCTTGATAGAACCTAAAGCGACCCGCTCATAATCCATCACCTTATCCATTGAAAAACTCAAGCCGTTCAACGTAGGTTTCATATGTTGCATTGCCAGCGCTATCGGCAATGGCTTATCGGCATTGTCGACATCTTTTTCGCTGAGGCGCTGAAACGGCACCAGTTTTGCCGGTAACTTCGGCGAGTCGCTGACTTTTTCGCTGACCTTGAACACCGCAATCGGAAACTTGCCGCCTTGGGGCAAGCGGTTGTGCATCATCCCCTTGCCTTCATGGCGCTGCATTTCATCCATCATACCGGGCAAGGTTCCGGTAAACGGCAGGCTGTACATGACCAATTTACTGCCGACGGCTCGGCCGCTAAAGTCCAACCACAAATCGACGCGCTCACCCGGGGCCAGCATGATGTAAGGCCGGATTTCGGGCTTGGCCAGCAGACCGGCATCGGTTCCAATGGCGGTTAACGGCGTGCCGTCATCCCAGCCCAGTTTGTAAATCCTGGAATTGGAACCATTAAGCGCTCGAAAACGATAAGCCCGGCTTTTAACTGCAAATTCCGCATTGGGTTTGCCGTTGACCAGAATGTGATCGCCCAGGAAACCCGTCATGCGCTCATGCATGCCGTGGATATATTGCAACTGATTGCTTTGATCGAACTTGCGGTCCTGTATCACCAAGGGCAGATCGAATTCGCCGTCGGGCAAATCCAGCGCCTGCTCGTCCTTATCCGTCACTTTGATCAGGCCGGCCAGTCCTCGATAAACCTGTTCGGCAGTCATGTCGTGAGCATGCGAATGGTACAAACTGGTCCCGGCGCGATTAAGCACTTCAAATTCATAGACGTATTGTTCGCCAGGCTCAATGGTGTACATGGGATGGCCGTCGCTGCTTTGCGGCACATGCAAACCATGCCAATGAATTATGGAAGCCTCATTCAGGTTGTTCCTGAAGTAGACTCTGACTTTTTGACCCTGTTGCAGATTGAGGATAGGTCCAAGGTAATTGTCGGGCAGCGTGACCAAGGTTTGCTGAGGCCCTTTAAGCACCTTGCCAGAGAATTTTTGTACCTGCGTTGCAGGGCCGTTGTTCAACAGAGAAACCAACGCCGATTGCGCCGTAAACTCCAATTCAACATCCGGCTTGAAGCCCGGCGTTGCGGCACTTTTCACACCGCTGCCTCGCGCCAGCAGAATCTCAGGAAAAGCCGCTACCGCAGCACCTAACGCCGAATGCCGTAAGAAGCGGCGTCTACTATTGTTATACATTGTCATTTTTCCCCCTGGTTTAGCTCTTATGAATAAGCCTTAGTGAACCCGAACATACTCCATTTCCAGCCGCTAAACAACGCGGAATTTCCTCCACTAATTGCACAATTCAGCGACGCCGTAATTCAGGCATTGGGTGATAGAATGGCCGGCAATCACTATTGAGCACTGTCGCTGCATCATGGCCGCATACCATGATCGGCACAATCCAAACAAGCAAGAGGACTCTATGCGTAACTGGAAACTGTTACCCTCGTTGGCGGTCGCCACTCTAGTCAGCGCGATTGTGCTGTATGTTGCGTTTTACTTTGTTTTTCTCGATTTTTTCGTCGACCTTTGGTGGTTCAGGTCGCTGGAATTTGAAAGTTATTTCTGGTTGCGCCTGCTGTATCGATTCATCTTTTCCGGCGCGGTAACACTCTTTTTCTTTACGATTTTCCAATTCCATTTCTGGATCGCCTCACGCTACCTTGGCCTGAATCCACCGGATGAGATCTTGCTGGACGACAACCAAAGACGCCGCTTCCGGCGTTTTGCCGAGGTTTTCGCATCGGGATCAATCAAAATTTACACCCCCA
>Ga0172367_10003764_pt1 | contig 19330 bp, 15 predicted proteins | sample Lak10m_FD_114542 | JGI IMG/M metagenome (GOLD analysis project Ga0172367, IMG submission 114542) | Freshwater microbial communities from Kabuno Bay, South-Kivu, Congo - kab_022012_10m | ecosystem: Environmental > Aquatic > Freshwater > Lake | place: Democratic Republic of the Congo: South-Kivu...
CTACTTGCACGCTTTCCGACAATTTCCTATAATTGTACCATTGACACTTAACCAAAACCTATGAACCAATTTAAATCATTCGCCGTAGCCTTATTGCTGGTTTTCAGCTTTCAATCGCTTGTTGCACAGCACAAACCTTTCCTCGAAAACCTTTACTATTATATCGAGAACCCGCAGATGATCGGCCTCAACCAGGAAGAAGGCCATGTGCCGTTGCTGCCTTATGTCAGTCTCGGCAAAGCATTTTCACGCGACAAGGCGCAATCGTCGGGCTACCTTTCGCTCGACGGCAAATGGAAGTTTCTCTATACCGTCAATCCCGACGGCATCAACAAAAACTTTTTCAGGAACGATTTCAACGAAAAAGGGATGTCCGAAATTACCGTGCCGGGAATGTGGCAAATGCAGGGATGGGGCGAAAAAATATTCAGGAACGTGGCACAGCCATTTAAATCCGATCCGCCCAAAATTCCGCGCGACTACAACCCGGTTGGCTCCTACCGCAAAACCTTCACGGTTCCGGCCAACTTCAACGGCAAACAGCTCTTTTTGCATTTCGAAGGAGTGGCTTCGGCCTTCTTCGTATGGGTGAATGGGCAGGAAGTGGGCTACAACCAGGGCGCCAACGAACCCGCCGAATTCGACGTAACCAAACTGGTAAAACCCGGCAAAAACACGGTTTCGGTAATGGTTTTCCAATTTTCTGATGGTATTTACAACGAAGATCAAGACATGTGGCGACTGGGTGGCATTTTCCGCAGCGTTTACCTGATGGCCACCCCAAAAGTGCACCTCCGCGATTATTACATCGTAACTGACCTCGACGAGAAATACGAAGATGCCACGCTGAAAGTACAGGCCGAAGTTCAGAATTATTCAGCTTCTCCCGTTCAGGATTACCAGGTGAAAGTTTGCCTGTTCGACGCGCAGAACCGCATGGTGCTCGAAAACCTTACTTCGGAAAAAATCAGGCTTGGAGCAGGCGAAAAAACGACCGTCCGCCTGAATGCACCGGTTAAATCGCCCCTGAAATGGTCAGACGAAAAACCAAACTTGTACCGAATCGGCTTCGAACTGGTGGATGCTTCAGGAAAAACTACGGAAGCGCTGTCCGAACGAATTGGTTTTAAAGAAGTGGAAGTGAGGCACCAGGTTTACTACGTGAACGGCGTTCCGGTGAAGCTGAACGGCGTAAACAGCCACATGCAACACCCCGATCTGGGGCATACGATGGACGTGGAAACCATCCGCAAAGACATGTTCCTGATGAAACAGTTCAACATCAACTGCGTGCGCACCTGCCATTATCCTCCGGTGAAGGAATACCTCGAACTGGCCGACGAACTGGGCATTTACATTGTGGATGAGGCCGGAGTGGAAGCCCATGCCACCGAATTTATTTCGAACATACCGGAATGGACTAAATCTTACGTGGAGCGTGCCGAAAAAATGGTGCTGCGCGACCGCAACCATCCATCCATTATCTTTTGGAGTGCCGGAAATGAAAGCGGTTCGGGATTCAATATTTGTGAAGTTATTGCTGCAGGAAAGCGTCTCGATCCAAGCCGCCCTGCCTGGATGTATGGCGGAAACGACAACGATCATCCCGGGAAAAATAGGGTGAAATGCGAAGACATTATTGGCCCGCGCTACGGAACTCCGTTTGAGCTGAAGGTTTTATTTGGGCAATCGCCCGAGTCAGTTGATCCGCGCCCGTCGTTCATGGACGAATATTTGTCGGCATCGGGCAATGCTTTGGGCGGGCTCGACGAATACTGGGAGGTGATTTACCAATACCCGCGCCTGATGGGTGGCGCCATCTGGGATTTTGTAAGCCCCGGCTTGCGCGAGAAATATGTAAGCTCTCCTGATGCTTCGGGCAATGGGCTGGATGCCGCTTTGATGGGCAAAACCGAACTCGTGCCCGGTAAGTTTGGCAAAGCGGTGCAGCTCACCGGAACCGACACCTGGGTGGAATTTTACCGCGACCCGAAACTCGATATCTCCGGAAAAGCGCTCACCGTTTCGTTTTGGGTGAAGCCCCGCGAGTGGAACGGCAACGGCACTTTCCTGTCAAAAGGTTTTTACCAGTTCGGCGTGGAACAAATCAACGAAACAGAACTCGAATTTTACGTGGGCGACCGCAAGAAAACCAGTGTAAAAACCAATGTTCCTGAAAACTGGCAAAACAACTGGCATTTAGTCTCCGGAATTTACAACGGCACACAACTTCAGCTTTACATTGACGGCGAAAAGAAGGCCGAAACAGCTTGCTCATTGACCATCGAAAACAAACCTTTCCCACTCAACCTGGGCAGAAATCCCGAAATTGAAGCGCAGGAAAACCCGAACCATTACAGCAACGCGGCATTCGACCAGCTGGCCATTTTCGACAAAGCCATAAATGTTCAGGAATTACTCAACCCGACCGAGGCCCTCAAGAAATCGGCGATTTGCTGGATCGATTTCGATGAACAGAACGCTGGTCAGGAGTTTTTCAGCATGGGCGTTGGCGGCCGCACCTACGGCACCATTTGGCCCGACCGCACTCCGCAGCCCGAAATGTGGCAAATCAAGAAATCGGCGCAACCGGTTTCGGTAAAAATGCTCGACGAAGCCACAGGCGCAGTGGAAATCTGGAACCGGATGCACTTTACCAAAACCAGCGAACTCGATGCTGTTTGGCAATTGCAGTGCGAAGGAGCTGTAGCAAAAGAAGGAACTCTCCAAGTATCGGTTGCACCACTTTCAAAAGCCCGGGTCATCCTGCCTTTTATGCCATTTACCAAAGAAGCCGGCAAAGAATATTTTCTGCTGATAAGTTTCCGCCAGAAAGCCGACAAACCCTGGGCGGCAAAAGGCTTCGAACTGGCCTGGGATCAGCTTCCGTTGAAAACAGAACCTGCTGCGGCCATTTCAACCGCTAATTTACCTGCTCCTGAAATCGCCGAAACAAGCGATCTGATCAAGATTCAGGGGAACAACTTCGCATATTCGTTCAGCAAACTGACCGGCAGCTTGACGTCCATTGTTTTCGATGGAACCGAGTTGCTGAAAGAGGGCCTGAACCTGAATGTATGGCGCGCCCCGCTGGCCAACGACATCGACAACTGGACCATCTGGCAATCGGGCCTGGCCCGCACTCCGGGAATGGGCGCTGGACAGTCGAATGCGTGGTTCGCACACGGACTCGATCAGCTTACAACCAAAGCCGACCGTTTTAGCTGGACCAAACATTCCGAAGAAATTGTAGTAACCATTGAAAGTCACACCGCCAATGCCGATTTAAGCACCGCGTTCGAAAACCGCTTCGTTTACACCATTGCAGGTTCAGGAAAAATGACACTCGACCACACGGTAACTCCCTGTGGCAAAATGCCGGAATGGCTGCCCCGCGTGGGTGTTCAGCTGGTGCTGAACCAGTCGTTCTATCAGGTGAAATGGTATGGCCGCGGCCCGTTCGAAACCTACCCCGACCGCAAAACCGGTGCAAAAATCGGAACCTATTCGGGTTCGGTGGCCGAACAATATGTGCCTTACCTCATTCCGCAGGAAAACAGCAACAAAACCGATGTTCGCTGGACAAGCTTGCAAAATGCCCAAGGGCTTGGAGTCCGGATTTCGGCTTCCGAGCCATTCAATTTCAGCGCATTGAATGTGCAGTCCGACAACCTTTCGCGCGCCTGGTATCCGTTCCAGTTAAAGCCGTTCGACGGAGTCACCCTGAATCTGGATTATGAATTGAGTGGTGTTGGATGCACGGCCATTTCAACACTGAACAAATACAGAGTAACGCCTTCAGAAAGAAAGTTCCAATTGGTTTTTGAGCCGTACAAAAAGTAATTTAACCCATTCTGTGATTAATCAGGTGATGCACAAGTTGAATAATGAACTGGCGCTTGTTTTCTACTAATACATTAAATATCAATAATACGCCCAATTTTTTGATACTATTTTATTATTTATTCTCAACCGCACAACGGGTTAATTGCAAGTAAATTTCATACATTTGGATACCGACAAACAACGATAAATAAAAAAAATTACCGCTTTTGCTCCTCAACCCTTCAGGAAAATTTTTGAGCGAAACAAAATGTAATTTGAATTGGCTACTATGAAGTTAATGATAGAGCAAGTTGACATACATGAATTGCTTAAAGAAGTAACGCAGTTATTTACACCTGAAGCCAGCAAAAAGAATCTTAGGTTATTGGCCGAATTTAATTTGCCGGCCGAGAAGAGCAAATTTTCATCCGACCAAAAACAATTAAAAAAGGTATTTACGAATTTGATTGGCTATACCATAAAATTTACACAAAACGGGAATATTAATTTTGGGTATATCAGGCACGAAGGGTTTATTCAATTCTACATAAAAATTAAAGGTACAGAAATTTCAGACGATAAAAAAGAATCGCTCTTCGATGTGAATGAAGAAATTACTTTCCAGCCTGAAACCATGCTCCCTGAACACGGGCTTTCTTGCTCAAAGGCCATTATTAAGGCTCTGGGTGGAAAAATTTGGGGTGAATCCGAATCTCTGCAGGGAACAATTATTTATTTTCAAATCCCGGATTCCTGTCCTGAAAAGAATTATAACCAAAAACCTAAAAAGGAGAAACTACATGTACTTGTTGCTGAAGATGATATTCATAGTCTGATGTTTCTGAAGACACTTCTAAGTTTAGAAGGGATTATTGTATATGAAGCTGTTAATGGTAAAAAAGCCATAGAAATGGTTGAGCGTTTTCCTGAGATAGATTTGGTTTTAATTGATATGCGAATGCCCGAACTAGATGGATTTGAAGCAACAACCCACATTAAGCAAATCAAACCCGCATTACCCGTTATTGCACAAACTGCCTACGCTTTGCGCGAAGATATTGAGAATGCTTACAAAGCAGGTTGCGACGAGTATGTTCAGAAACCAGTTAAAAAACAAATCCTGATGGAAAAAATCAAAAAACTGCTTCCTGAAAAATAAATAATCGGACAACAGCGATTTCCGATTTTGCATTTTATCCCTTCTTTCATAACTTAGTAAAACATAAACCACACCAACATGTACAAAAAACTAAGTATCAAGGAATGGGCTGTTGAAGACCGCCCTCGCGAAAAAATGCTCGAAAAAGGTGTTCGCTCGTTGTCGGATGCCGAACTGATCGCCATTCTGATTGGATCGGGTAATTTAGATGAAACCGCGGTTGAAGTGTCGCGCAGAATTCTGGTTTCGGTGAACAACAATTTAAACGAATTGGGTAAAAAAAGTATAAACGATCTACAGAAATTTAAAGGAATTGGTCCTGCAAAAGCAATTACTATCACTGCTGCCATGGAACTGGGGCGACGCCGAAAGGAAACCGAGCCGGAAGAAAAGGCAAAAATAACCACCAGCAGCGATGCCGCAAACATTTTCAAACCGTTGCTGAGCGACCTTCCGCACGAAGAATTCTGGGTACTTCTGCTCAATCGCAACAACCTCGTCATTGATAAATTTATGGTTAGCCAGGGCGGATTGGCCGGAACGATCATCGATGTCAGGATCATTCTGAAAACAGCACTGGAAAAACTAGCCTGTTCGATGGTACTTTGTCACAATCATCCTTCGGGAAACCTCGTGCCCAGCGATGCCGACAAGGACATAACAAAAAAAATCAGGGAAGCCGGTAAACAAATGGATATTCCGGTGCTCGATCATCTGATTATCGGAAATGATGCGTATTTTAGCTTCGCAGATGAAGGTCTGATCTGAAAATGAATTTAACCAATCCGGTGGAAAAAGAAAAAGACACTCAACTTCTTATTTTGGTACCTGAAGTTACTCCTCGGGTAGAGTTCATTTTTGAATTCCTATTTACAACCATTTTGGGCACAAAAATACGGATGACCACCAAAGAAGCTGAATTTGAGCAATCAGCATTGCCAAAAATCAATTACACTACCCAAAATCATTCTACCGGATTATTCCTTTCTCCGCACCCACTTCTATTCGGAAAAACAATTCAGGAGCAAAATACAGAAGTTGTTGAATTTCAGGAAATTAAATTATTCTTTCCCACTCCTGAAAATTCTTTCCTTCCGTTTGACCCCTTTGCCGTTGCCTTTTATCTTATTACCCGATACGAAGAGTACCTCGCCGGGAATCCGGATGAATTCGACCGTTTTAGCGATTCAGAGAATTTACTGGTCAGAAACGAACTTCACCAAAAACCAGTTGTTGACCAACTTGCTTTTCTTCTTGCAGAAAAGATAAGAGCGCATTATCCTGAATTTGAATTCAGGAAACGCACATTTAAATTTGTTACTACCATTGATGTTGATAACGCATGGGCATTCAAAAATAAAAGCTTTCTGGTCTCGCTGGGAGCCGTGACCAAGGCGGCAATACATTTTCAGTGGGCCGAGTTAAAGCAGCGTCTGGTGGTTTTTCTGGGGTGGCAAAACGATCCGTACGATACCTACAAATATATTCTGGAAACCTACAAAAGCAGGCTTGAACATATTTTGTTTTTTTTCCTGATTGGCGACCGCAATCCTTACGACAAAAACATTTCGCACAAGAATAAAAATTTCCGACAACTCATTGCCAATATTTCGTCGGTTTGTGAGGTGGGAATCCATCCGTCCTTTGCCTCGAACCAAAAATCATGGCTATTTGAAAAAGAAAAAGAACGGCTGGAAGGAATTATCCAAAAACCAGTTATCCATAGCAGGCAGCATTACCTGAAATTACGTTTCCCGAGAACCTATCAAAATCTTTTAAATTTGGGCATCAGCAACGATTATACGATGGGGTTTGCTAGTGTGGCCGGTTTCAGGGCCGGAACATGTACTCCCTTTCCGTTCTTCGATCTCAGTAAAAACCGATGTACTGAATTGACAATTCACCCGTTTCAGGTTATGGATGTCACACTAAAAAATTATATGCACCTGAATGCCGAAAAAGCAGAACAACTTATCGGCGAACTAATGTCCGAAGTGAAAAAAGTGGAAGGTACTTTTATCAGTTTGTGGCACAACGAGTCGCTGAAAGATTCAGGACAGTGGGCGGGTTGGCGACAGGTTTTCGAACGGATTCAGGAAAACGGACTAAAGTACACCTATGAGTAATTCCGAAATCAGATTCATTGAATACAAAAACATTGATTACAAAAAATGGGATCGATGTATTGGTGCTTCTCCCTTTGGGATTGCCTATGCCTTCAGTTGGTACCTCGACCGTATCTGCCCGCACTGGGACGCGCTGGTTTGGGGCGATTACCTTTATGTAATGCCTTTGGTGAATGCTTCCAAAATGGGAATCGGGTATGTCTATCAGCCATTCTTCACGCAGCAGCTTGGTGTTTTCTCCAACTTTCCGCCCGAACCCGAAATTGTGAATTCATTTTTAAATGCCATCCCTGAAAAATTCAGGCTGACTGATATGAAACTGAATCTCGAAAACCGACCAACATCCAGATCATTTCAAATTTCTGAAAATAAAACTTATCATTTGCACCTGCAAACGGGTCTCGAATTTATTCAGAAGAACTACAACACCAACACCATAAGAAATATACAGAAAGCCATTCAAAATAAGGTTTTTATCTCACCCGTTTACGACATCCCAATGTTTCTGGATTTTACACAATCAAATCTTAAACTAAAATCGCCGGAAGTAAAGCCAAAACATTTCTCCGCCTTGCAAAAAGTAATCAGTTTTGCGCTATACAATCAATCAGGAGAAATATACGGAGCGTGGGACTCCACAAATTCACTGACAGCCGCCGCATTTTTTGTAACTGCCAATCAAAAAAGCATTTACCTGGCAGCTTCTTCCAATTCAACTGGGACAGAACAGAGTGCGATGTTCCTGTTGATTGATCAGTATATTCAAAACAATGCGGGGAAGCACCTTATTCTGGATTTTGAAGGATCAAATCTCCCCGGAGTAGCAAGGTTCTATGCAGGTTTTGGGGCAACTCCGCAAACCTATTTCTCTGTTCATCAAAACCGTTTACCCCAATTTTTGAGGTTTTTGAAAAAGTGATATTTTGTATATTGTACAGCATTCTTTTGGTTGGTGATTTTTTTATACTTTCGCCCAAACTTTTTAGATCATGAAGGTAAATATCCTCGGAGAATCAAACTCCATCTTCAATCAATTCATTTCAGAAATTCGTTGTGAAGTAATCCAGAAAGACCCGATGCGTTTTCGCCGGAATCTTCAGCGGTTGGGCGAAATTTTCGCTTACGAAATCAGTAAGGTAATGGATTACGAAATTACCGACATCAAAACACCACTCGGAATCGCCCCGGTTTCAACTTTGGTTCAGCACCCGGTTTTGGCAACTATTTTACGCGCCGGACTACCTGTTCAGCAAGGCTTATTGAATATTTTCGACCGGGCCGAGAACGCCTTTATTTCAGCGTATCGGAAATACGACGCAGCAGGTGAATTTCACATCGAATTTGAATACCTGGCCACTCCATCGCTTGATGGAAAAACGTTGATTTTATCAGATCCGATGCTGGCATCGGGTGCATCAATGGAAATTGGGTATCACGCCATGTTGCAGAAAGGTACACCAAAGCACATTCACCTGGTAGCCGTAATTGCCAGCAAACAAGGCGTTGAACATGTGATGAAACACATTCAGGCAGAAAATGTGACTTTGTGGATTGGCGCAGTTGACCCGGAAATGACACCCATGTCGTACATTGTTCCCGGATTAGGTGATGCCGGTGATTTGGCGTTTGGCGCAAAGATAGATTCGCACTAAAGAATTAGGAAATAGTCATCAGTCATTCGGAAACTCTTTTCAATTTCCGAATGACTAATGACTTCTTACCATTACAATCCCAAAACAATTCCAACTCCAAACAGTACCGCAAATAAAAGTGTTGTCAGCGATAGTTTTTTCAAAAACGGATCGAATTGGCGAGGCTCCGAAATTCGGTTAATCTTCACTAAATCAAGAACAAAACGCGGAAAAGAAATCAGAAAGAGCCACTGAAAACCTGATTTGAAGTTTAGCACTGAAAAGACAACGGCAGCGATCATTCCTGCTGAAATCATCAGCGTGTGATACAGTTTTCCTTTCGCGCCGCCCATGCGCACAATCATGGTATTTTTTCCTGAAGTACGGTCATTCTCCACATCACGCATGTTATTTAAATTCAGAACACCGGTACTGAAAAGTCCGATGGAAATGGCCGGAAGAAAAATTTGCCAACTTATTTGGTGCGTGTTCAGAAAATAGGCACCAACAACAGGCAATAAACCGAAAAACAGGAAAACAGCCAAATCGCCCAATCCGGCGTAACCATACGGATTGCTTCCGGCGGTATACTTAAAAGCGGCAATCAGTGACAAAACTCCCAGCCCAATGTAAATACCGAAAACTGACAGAGAAAGGCCTTTGGTTCCTTCAGCCACGAGCCAGATTCCCGAGACCAAACTCAGCAAAGCCAGCAAGATCATTCCACCGCGCATTTGCGCCGGAGTAATTTCGCCTCCCTGAACCGTGCGCCGCGGGCCAACCCGCTTGTCGTTGTCGGCTCCCTTCTGGAAATCGCCGTAGTCGTTGGCAAAATTCGAGAAGATCTGGATAAACAGCGCCGTAACAATGGCCAGAATGTTGACTTTCAGGTTAAAACCTTCATCCAATCCAGCCAAAGCCGCCCCCATCAAAATGCCGGAAACTGCCAGTGGCAAAGTCCTCAACCGCGCTGCTTTTACCCAACTTTTTAGTGATGCCATGTTCTAAATCTTAAAATAATATGTTTTCAGCCAGCTTTTGTACATGGGATCAAGCAAAGAAATATTTCCTCCCTGAATATCAATTATTTCCTTGTTTTCCAGCATTTTTTTCACTTTCAGAACGTTGGCCGATGTTCCTATTTTGTACTCATCCAGCGTTTCTTTTGAGCTAAACTTTTCTACCCCATTAATTACTGCTTTCAAAAAATTGATTTGAGTATTGGTTAATTCATCTGTCTTTGATTGAAAAAGCAAGCTGATCTGGGCGATAATCCCTTGGTGAGCATCCAAAACAATTTCAGGAGAACAAAAATCGGTGGTGCGAAACCAACTTTGTTGCGCAAGTTGTTGCGCATAGTAAGGATGACATTCCGTCAAATCAGCAATTAAGCCAGCGCTTTCTTTGTCGATATGTTTTTGTGTGGCCTCAAACCGCTCACGGATAAACGAAACCCAATTCTCCTTACTGATTTTATTCAGGAACATCAGGCTTCCGAAATTATAGAATGGCATTGACGGATTGGTAAAAACATCCATAAGCATATGCCGTTTACTGCCATACAAGCAATAGGATGTGTGTTGATGTTTCTGCCATTGAGACCGCAATTTTTTCTGGAATGCCAACGGGTTTTCAAAAGTTGAGGTGTTTTGAAATTCGTCTATACATATTATTAACTTCCAACCTTTTTCTGTTGCCAACTTTTCAGCCATATTCAAAATATCTTCTGGTTGCTTTTTTACTTCTTTCCAATCAAGACTTAATGAAATTTCGTTTTGATCATCTGGACTAAACGATAACTTGGGAAGAAATTTACCTAAATAACGACCTGCATTATCAAGCAATAGTTCCATCTTCGAGGCGGAGGCCTTTAACACCTCATTGGCTAAATGCTGGTAGAACTGTTCCTCCGTTCGAACACTAAAAACATCAAGAAAACAAAAATGTAATTCCTTGTTTTCGGCCATTGCAATGCCTGCAGCTTTTTGCACCAACGATGATTTCCCCCAACGACGGGGAGATATTAGGATTGTATTTACTAAGGAATTAAAATTGCTAATTAATTGTCGGCATTCGTCATCCCTATTCGTAAAGTTGCTGCTTTCCGCCAGTTTCCCAAAGACAAAAGGAGTTTCCATATTGCTTTTTGAAAACAAATATAAATATTTAGAATTGACTTACAAAATGGTAACTTACAAAATGGTAACTTACAAAATGGTAATATAAATAAAGCTATGATATTAAGGGAATTTAGGAAACTTTTTAAAGTCTGGTTTGCGTTTTTCGAGGAACGCGTGTTTCCCTTCCTGGGCCTCTTCGGTGAGGTAATATAGCAAGGTGGCATTTCCGGCAAATTCCTGAATACCAATTTGGCCGTCGAGTTCGGCGTTCAATCCAAGTTTTAACATGCGCAAAGCCAGCGGACTGTGTTCCTGCATTTTTTGAGCCCAGGCAACCACCTCATCTTCCAGTTGATCGAACGGAACAACCTTGTTCACCAAACCCATTTCCAACGCTTCGGCAGCCGAGTACTGGCGGCACATGAACCAAATTTCGCGTGCTTTCTTCTGTCCAACAATACTTGCCAGGTACGACGAACCTAATCCTGCGTCAAAGCTTCCCACTTTTGGTCCAGTCTGACCAAAGATGGCATTTTCGCTGGCAATGCTGATGTCGCAAACCACATGTAACACGTGTCCGCCGCCAATGGCATAGCCGTTTACCATGGCAATCACCGGTTTGGGCATCGAACGGATTTGCTTCTGAACTTCAAGAATATTCAGACGAGGAATGCCGTTTTTGTCGATGTAGCCTCCAATGCCTTTTACTGTTTGATCGCCACCGGCACAAAAAGCCTTGTCGCCAGCGCCGGTTAACACGATGACGTTGATGCGCTGGTCCTCGCGACAAATACGCAAAGCCTCACTGATTTCGTTCACCGTTGTTGGCCGGAATGCATTGCGGTAACGCTCGCGGTTGATGGTGATTTTCCCAATTCCGTCGAAGTAATCGAAAAAGATGTCTTCGTATTCGCGGATGGTTTGCCATTGTCTTGATGTGCTCATGAATATATATTTTTTGAATTACTCTAAATCATTAACGGGCTGAAAGCCCAACTTAATTCAGCCCAACGGCAACGCCTTGGGTTTATTGATCGACATATGAACTGGTGCGCCCTGAAAGGGCAGGCTAATCATTCCATAAATATCGTTCATCATATTCAATTCCATATTCTTTTAGAAATAATAACAACTCTTCTTTAAAAGTCATCTTTTTATGATGTTCTTCCTGATTTTGGATGTATTTCTTTGTTTTTTCGTGAAGCGACTGACTAACCGAGAAGCCTGCATAGCCACCCTGCCAGGCAAAATTAGAATAATGAGGTCCAATTGTTTTTATCCACCTACTGCTATGTCGCTTAATTTCGTCAGTCAATGCTGCCAGTGAAATGCTTTTTGACATCACACATAAGATGTGAAGATGATCTTTTGTTCCATTTATAATGACTGGAATTGAACTGTTGTCTTTAATAATTGATCCAATGTAGGCATACAAATCATTTTTATTCTCCTGATTGATTTTCACAGCATTGTTTTTGATATGAAAAACCAGATGAATATACAATTTCGATAATGATTGTGCCATTTTCTAACTTTTTAAACTGCCCTTCCAGGGCGAAAATATCAACCCTTTAAAAATTCCCAAGGCGCTGCCATTGGGCTGAATTAAGCTGTCCCTTCGGGACAAAAATTACCCTTTCACTTTCCGAAACAACTCCCGAAACACGGTCACATTCACCTCTGCATCGGTAAAAACTTCGAGTACGGCAGCTTTCTGATCGGGTGAATAAAATTCAGTCAACGCCAGTTTCAACTCACTTTCGTTGCTAGCTGAAAAATATTCCAAGCCGAATGCTTTCGCTAAACCTTCAGCCTTGTGGGTATTTTCGGTAAAGAAATGTTCTTTAAATGCGGGAGTTTCGCCCGGACCTTTAATCATGCTGAAAATATTGCCGCCGCCATTGTGAATCACAATGACGCGCAGGTTTTCGCCGATGTATTTATTCCACAGAGCATTAGAATCATAAAAAAACGACAAATCGCCAACGATCACCGTGTTTATTTTTTCCGATTCGCTGGCAAAACCAACGACGGTTGAAAGGCATCCGTCAATTCCGGCGGTGCCACGATTGCTGTAATACTCAGCCTGTCTCACCCGATCGTGAATAAGTGCGTACCGCACCGGCGAGCTGTTTCCTAAATGAACTACCGAGTTTTCAGGAATATTTTTGCCGATCAATTCGAAGGCTTTCAGGTCGGAGAATTTGCAGTTCGCAACAAATTCATCGCGCAACTGATTGACCCGATTTTCTTTGCTTTTCCAGAGTTGCAGGTAATCTGATTTGGCCTGCAATGCTTGTCCCGAGAGCGATTCAAAAAAATCGATTGCTTCAGTTTGAACCATTTTGGTGAGCGATTGATAAGTATCGAAATGCTCGGCACTCAAACTCAAATGCCAGTGCTCGGCAGGTTTGTTCTTCCGCAGAAATTGCTTGAGCGATTTGGAAACAAACTGTCCGCCCAGGGTAATCAGCAAATCAGGATTGTAATCTGTTGTGTTTTCTTCGAGAATCGCTGCCATCAGCGCATCGATGCTTGCTACAAAATGTTCATCGTGCAAATTCGAAAGGTATTCGTGCAAAACAACCGCCCCGGTTTTGGCAACAAACGCTGCGAGTGCCTTTTCAAGCGCCGGATTTGGATTCAGTTGTCCGGCCAGCACCATTATTTTTTTCGATTGTCCAACGATTTCAGCTAATCCGGAAAGCTCTGTTTCCGAAATTTTTGGTTTTGCCAGGGCAATCGCAATATCTTTTATTTCAGGCAATTCTGCATCAATCAACTGATGCAATGGTTCTTCCAGCGGAATGTTGATGTGCACCGGCGCAGGAGTTCCCGAAACTGCCAGATTCAGGCATTCGCTGATTTGACGGGCTGCGAACCACAGTTCTTTTTCCGATTCGCCCAAGGGCAAATTCACCTCCTTTTTTACGAAGTTGCGGTAAATTCCTTCCTGACGAATGCACTGACTTTCCAACTGATCGATCCAATAATCGGGGCGATCGGCGGTGAGCACAATCAAGGGTATATTTTGGTAAAAAGCTTCAGCAATGGCCGGTGCGTAATTCAGCGTGGCTGTCCCCGAGGTGCAAACAATAGCAACCGGTTTCTGTTTGGCCAGCGACAATCCCAGCGCAAAATATGCGGCAGAGCGCTCGTCAACAACGTTGCGGCAGTTGAACCCGGCAATTCCGTGGAAAGTGTGAATCATCGGCGCATTGCGGCTTCCGGGCGAAATAACAACGTCGGTAATGCCCTTTTTCAGAAGCAAAGCGGCCAGTTGATGAATATGCTTTTTGGTACTTATCATTGATTTTCAGGATTGATCACCGAAAGTAACGTTTTTGCCTTTTGGTTGGTTTCGTCCCACTCTTTTTCGGGCACCGAACGGGCTGTGATTCCGCCGCCGGCATACAAAATGTACTCGTCTGACGTGATTTCCATGCAGCGCAAATTCACGAACAACGAAACCTGTCCGTTCAAGCGCCACGGACCCAAATATCCGGTATAATATTTTCGCTGATAAAGCTCGTTTTCGTGAATATACTGATGCGCCAAATCCTTCGGCAATCCGCACACAGCAGGCGTTGGATGCAGCTCGGCCACAAAATTTCCCAACTGATTTTCGACTTTCTCCTTCGGGAAAAAGAAGGAAGTTTTCAGGTGGGCCACTTTCCCACTTTCCAGTGTTTCGGGGCCAATGGTTTTGTACTGATGAATGTCGAAATTGAAAAATACATCGAGCATATAGCGCGAAACAAAAGCCTGTTCTTCAATATCTTTGGTGCTCCAGTAATATTCTTCGTCGTCGTATTTCCGGATCTGTGTTCCGGCCAGCGAAACGGTTTCGAAACGAGCGCCGTCGGATTTTACCAAAACTTCGGGCGTCGCCCCCATCCAGATTCCGGCATAAGGCAGATTTACCAGGTAGGTAAAGGCGTTCGGTGTTTTCTCCTGAAGCTGAAGAAACAGGGCTCCCAGCGATGTATCTTTTCTGGCAAACGGAATCTGGCGCGAAATGATCACTTTCGACAGCGCTCCGTCGCGAATATCGGAAACCGTTTTTTCGATCAACTGCAAGTAATCTTCACGCGAAATTGGCTTGCATTTTTCCTGCTGTGGCACTTTCTGGAAAGGCACAAAAGCTTCAACATTCAACGAATCTGTTTCAGAAAAATCTTCAAAATAGAATTTTGGACGAAGCAAAATCGCAGGGCTTTTGGGAGTTATGCTGAACGGCGCAAAAACAAAACCGGCTTCGCCATTCAAGCGATCGAACCGATCGTAAATTTTCACATCGGCAGCATCGCCAACCACTAGTCCCAGTTGCGCTTCGCGCGGATTAAACCAGGTAGCAAAGGCTATATTTTTTTCGATAAGCTGATCAAGAATAATAGCTACTTCCGAATTATTTGCCATGTCGTTTTACAATCATGTTGGTCACTCTGGCTGTCGAAATCAATTTGCCTGCTTCATTTCGAATATCCACATTCCAGACGTGTGTCTTTTTGCCCAGATGCAAAGATTCGGCCCTGGCAAAAACCTCAGCACCTTCGGCTTTTCCGGTATGGTTGGCACTCATCTGAATTCCCATCACATCATATTCCTGATTATCGACAAGGAGCATTGAACCAAAACCGGCAATCGTTTCAGACAAAGCCAGATTTGCACCTCCATGAAGCATATTTCCAGGCCGGCTTGTTCGGTGATCGATAGGCATGGTCGCTTCAACCCAACCTTCTCCATAAGCGGTGAACTGAATTCCAAGATGCTCGACCATGGTGTTTTTGAGGTATTTGCCGATCAATTCGACAGGGGTATCAACTTTAAGTTTTGGTATGTCCATCAGAATAAAATTAAAACGTGAAATTAGGAAAATGCGCCGAAGCGACCAATTTTATAAGAGCATTTGGATAAAAGCAGAAAAGAGGCAATTTGTTTAATTCTCATTCGGGAATTCCAATCCTGAAATTGTAAGATTAAGAGAAGGGTTTTCCTTCTGTTCAGCAATATAGTAAAGTTTTGATTCGTGACTACTCAACATTACCGACAGCCGGGACCCTTTTCCCAATCCAAGGCTAAATCCGGGTTCCCATACGAAAACCCATACATCTTTCTCGCCTACAAGGTCGTACATCTGATAGCTTTCTGAAACAGATTTATTCGTGTCGTTTAAAATAAGTACAGCCCAGGCCTTTTCCTTTTTCAGCCGTCGCACCGCAACCTTATTCTGAATTTTAGTTCCCCAGAAAGGCAAAATTGCACTTTGAGGTCGTTTGCTTGGTTCAAGGAAACGCCACAACTGGAGTTTTTCGCTTTCCATCGTGCTGAAGTTATCTGAGATACCGATTGCCCCACCGGCAAACCCGACCCAAAGGGCCAGACTTTTCTGCTCCTCAGAGGTAAATTCATTCTTGTAATTGCGCAAAAAGACGGTATCCGGATCGTTTTGCCAGAAAACATTATTAAAATACTGGGTATGATAACTTTCCTGTAAAATCCGTCCCGTAATTTCATCCTCCCATTTCCAACTTTGATCGCGTTCAATCCGCATAGCATCAACGTAACCAATAAGCGGTGAAAAGGGTGCATTCCTGGCTGTTATAAAACTACCTGCCCCAATTTCTTCACGAATTATATCCATCACTGCCCTAAAAATCTGAACTGACGACTTTCCTTTCTTTGAATGTAAAGCTTCAGAAGAGTCTTTTAATCCCCAATCCAAGTGATCGAGTTCAAAATAAGTAAATCCCATTTTCCGGAGAGTTCTGAAAACTCTTGCAAGGTAGTCTTTCACATCTTCATGGCTGAGATCGAGCGCATAAAGTTTCCCTTCGGCATCTTCGCCCATTTCAATCATATTCTCCTCATTGTCTTTTAAAATCCAACGGGGATGATTCCTGAAAACGCGGCTTTTTTCATGAGCAACAAACGGTGCTACATAAATTCCGGCCCGGTATCTTCTTCTGAAAATTTCACGGGCAACATCCTCCATTGTCCGGGGCCAGTTATCAGAAGGGTCGAGCCAATCGCCCGGAATACAATAACCAGCACCAATATGTACCGTTTGCAAAGGAACGGCTGGTTTTAATTCGTCAAGTATTTTTAACTGATCAAGCAAATATTTAAAACTGAAAGATGTTCGAAAATCCTGAGTGGAGGTCCAGAAATAGTTGGTATCGGTGTCGCGGCGAGCCTGATTTTGTTCCGAAATGCTCCACGCCAGATTCTGCATCGTACCATAAGGCTGATTCCCGGTGTAAATGAACAAATCAGGCAATTTGATAAACTCGTCTTTAAGCAGGATATTTTCAGTAGCAAAGCCCGATTCAAAGAACACAGCTTCGTCGGTCTGATAATTATCATTCAATCCCTTTCGCCGCGGCCGGTTATAAATTGAACTGCGCTGAATAAAATCTGATAATTCGTAGGCTCCAATCGACAGTGTATCACCGTTTTCAGCAATTAAGCCGGTTATCATGAAACTATCATACGACCAGGCTTCTTCTTCAGGATAGCTGCTTTTTTTCCGGTCTGAAGTTTTTCGAATATCATAAATTCCGGATTGGCCTCCGGTTCCCAAACTTTGTTTAAAGAAACGATTAGCACCGGTTACATAACCTTCGCCCAGTGGATTAAACCATGTTGGGGCATTCTTCATTCCACTAATTTCGGCCCCTATGGAAATGGTATTGCTGTGCGTGCGCAAATCGAGCATCACAAAACCACCATCAACTTCATAAATGATGCGTTTCCCTTTTGGTGAATCGCCCATGAAAGTATTACGCACGAAAATGCTTTGCCCGTCAATTGAAGGCCTGCAATTTGACAATCTGATACTTCCGGCGAAAATATCAAATGTACCATCGTCATGTAAAATCCATTCGGGTTTACCAAGTACAAAATCGACGTGACTTGATGTGGAAGGAAGAGATAACGCTTTGGAAAAATGTGGTAAAGTTAAGAACCCAGCCCCAAGGCCTGCACTCATCAATTTCAGGAATGTTCTTCTTTCAAAAGACTCTTTAGGCATATCTCGCGTTAGGTTATTAATTAAGAGTTTCTAAATTTAACAACTTTTAACAAACAAAGGCCACATCTTTTTGAGGCAATGAAAAAAACCTTAAAAAAAATGAAATTGAAATCAGATGCTTCGAATAGTTTCTATTTCTTTCACTGTTTTAGGTTTCTTTTTGCCTAACCGCCGAAATCCATCCTCTGTAACCACAAAATCTTCCTCGTTCCTGATTCCGCCAAATCCCCGGAATTTTTCTATTTCCGGCCAGTTTAAAAATTCACTGAAACGGTCTTCCGATCTCCAAAGATCAATTAATTCAGGTATAAAATAAATCCCCGGCTCAATCGTAAAAACGTGACCTGGCCGAAGTTCTTTTCCAAATCGCAGCGATTTCAGGCCAAACTGCGTGCTTTTGGCTTCGCCGTTATATCCCACCCACAATTCACCCAAATCTTCCATATCGTGAACATCCAATCCCATCATGTGTCCAGTTCCGCAAGGGAAAAATAAAGCATGAGCTCCCTGTTCCACCGACTCATTTACATCTCCTTTCATCAAACCCAATTCTTTCATCGACGACGCAATTGACCGGCAGGCAGCCAGATGAACTTCTTTAAAACTGACCCCAGGAGAAATTTGGCGAATAGCTGCTTCGTGCGCCTTTAGGCAGGCCTCATAAATCACCTTTTGGATTGAACTAAATTTTGAAGATACCGGGAAAGTGCTCGATAAGTCGCCTGCATAATGTCGCTGCGTCTCGGCTCCTGCATCGAGCAAAAACAAATCGCCTTCCTTCAAAACATTGGCATGTGAATGGTTGTGCAAAGTCTGTCCGTTTACTGTGGCAATTATGGGAAAGGACAAATTGCAATCCTGCGCCAAAGCAACTTCATAAACTTTTGCGGCAACTCTGGCCTCGGTCATCCCAGCCCTGGCAAACTGCATGGCGGCCAGATGCATATCCACTGACAGATCAACCGCTTTATCAATTTCAGCAATTTCTTCCTGAGATTTAATTTCGCGCTGGCTGATCACGGCCCTCACCAAATCTGACGAGGCATTCAAATTCACCTGATCTGGCCTGATATTCAGGAAACGGAGCAGTTTTATCTTGTTTTCTGGACGGTAAGGAGGGAGAAAGTGGATCACCCGGCGGGCAGCCTGAGCCTCTCTTAAGATCGTGTAAAGTTTCACCAGTGGCTGAGTTTCTGTAATTCCGCTCTCACCGGCCAGTTCGGCCACTGTAGGTTGCGGGCCTCTCCAAACGATATCGTCAATGGTAAAATCATCTCCGAAAATTATTTGCCGGTTATTATCAATGTCGATTAGAGCAGCAATCGATGGAACATCGATACCGAAATAGTACAGAAATGAACTGTGCTGCCTGAAATGATAAGTATTGTCGGAATAATTCATCGGACTTTCATCATTTCCCCAAAATAAAATTAAGC
>Ga0172367_10003765_pt1 | contig 19315 bp, 14 predicted proteins | sample Lak10m_FD_114542 | JGI IMG/M metagenome (GOLD analysis project Ga0172367, IMG submission 114542) | Freshwater microbial communities from Kabuno Bay, South-Kivu, Congo - kab_022012_10m | ecosystem: Environmental > Aquatic > Freshwater > Lake | place: Democratic Republic of the Congo: South-Kivu...
AGCTGATCCGTGGCGAGGTGCGACAGCGGATTGCGAGGGTCGGTTCGGTTCTTGGGTGCAGCCGATGATGTGCGTGTCGACTTCTGTGCGACTGGCTTTGTGGCCGCAGGCTTCGAAGTGGCTGTCTTGGGGGCGGCTGGCTTCGGCGCAGCCGGCTTCGGTGCCTCGGACTTCGCTGTGCTCGCTCGTCGCTGTTCATCAAAGGCCGCGTAGTTGCCATTGAAGACGGTCCAACGACCATCGCCTTCGAGGCTGAGGATCTGTCCGCATGTGGCGGAAAGCAGCGCGCGGTCGTGGCTGACAAGTATCAGTGTGCCGTCGTAGCCGCCCTCCTCGGCGGGGAGCGAAAGTGCCTGCTCGAGTCGTTCAGCGCTCGGGATGTCGAGATGGTTGGAGGGTTCGTCGAGGATCAGTAAGTTGTGCGCACCTGCCACCAGTCCTGCAAGGACAACGCGCGCGCGTTCGCCACCCGAGAGCGATCCGATGCGCGACTCCTGCGCACTGCCCGAAAAGAGGAATGCGCCTGCGAGATCGCGCGCCTCCTGCTCGGTGAGTCGTGTGCCATTGGCGCGCGGCGGGACGGTCAGTTGCAGGAATCGCCAGACTTCAAGCGTTGGATCGATGTGATCCTGATTCTGGCGGAACCAGCCGGTGGAGAGGCGCGGTGAACGCTTGAGCGTGCCATGGTCCGCTGCCTCGTCGCCAAGGAGAATACGAAGCAGCGTTGTTTTCCCCGTGCCGTTCGCGCCAACGATGCCGAGCCGATCGCCCGGCTTGAGTGTGAGCTCAAGTTCGCGCAGCAGGACGCGCGGCCCGAAAGCCTTGTCGACACCGTGCGCGGAAACAACGATGTCGCCGACGCGCTCTGCCCGCGGCAACTGCAGACGCATGACATCGAAGTCGATAGGGCGTTCGACCAGCTCGTCTCGTTGGTAGCGCTCGAGTCGCGTGGCACGACCGCGTGCCTGGCGCGCGCGCTGTCCAGCGCGGTAGCGAGCGATGAACGCCTCTTCGCGCGCGATGCGGTCACGCTGTTTGTCGTGGATGCGCTGCTGTGTCAGTGCGCGCTCGCGCCGCAGCACGGTGAAGTCCGCGTAGTTGCCCGGGTACTCGCGGATGGATGCGTCGTGGATTTCAATGATGCGCGAGACAACGCGATCGAGCAACCAACGATCGTGGCTGACGATGACGACCGCGCCGCGAAACTCATCCGCGAGAAAGTCCTCGAGCCAGCGCCGCCCCTCGATATCGAGGTGGTTTGTCGGCTCATCGAGCAGCAATAGATCGGGCTCTTCGAGCAGCAGTCGTGCCAGGCCGGCGCGCGCACGCTGCCCGCCGCTGAGTTTCGAGACGGGTGTGCTGAACTGCGCGTCGGTGAAGCCAAGTCCGTGCAGCACCGCATCGATTCGGTGATCGACTGCGTATCCGCCCGCGCGCTCGAGCGCATCGTCGAGCGCTGCCTGCCGTGCGAGGAGGCGTTCCATCTCCTGTGGGTCAGTAGCAGTGGAGAGGCGTTCATACACGCCATCCAATTCTCCGCGAATCTCATGCAGCCGCTCGAACGCGCGCGCCGCTGCTTCGCGGAGCGTATCGGTCGGCGAAATCGATGGATCCTGCGTGAGGAAACCCGCGCGTGCGCCGCGCTGGAGCGAAACACTTCCACGGTCGGCGGCGAGCTGCCCCGCGAGCATTCGCATCAGCGTGCTCTTGCCGCACCCATTTCGACCGACGAGACCGATCTTCTCGCCCGGCTCGATCGAGAGCGTGGCATCTTCAAGCAGCAGGCGCGTGCCGTGGCCGAAACGGACATTTGTCAGCGTCGCAATGGGCACTTTTCGATCGTACCGAGTTAGCCTTCGCTGCTGATGCGAAGTGCAGTTGCCGATGGGCGTTGGTCGAGTGGTCGTCGCTGGTTGCGTGTGCTCGTGATGCCGATGGCGATCCTGGGTGCGGGGCTGTGGATCATGCAGCAGCAGCAGACCGCCTCGAAGGGCGATTCGGTACGCGTGCGGGTTCAGGTCCAGGACATGATGGAGAGGGTGCTGCGAACGGACTCCTGCGGGCCAATGATCGATGCGACCGATCCGCTGATACGCGAGAGTGTTGTCGCTCGAGTGCGCGGAGCGGTGCGTGGCGCGGAAGAGTCGGCGCGAGTGGTGGTCGTTGTGGAAAGCGGAGATCAGAGCGGGCAGGGGACATCCGCGACACACACTGCGTTCGCGGGCGTTTGCGGTGGCGAGCCTGTTGGCATCGCCGTGACTGCGCCGCGTGGGGTCGGCATCGCTGCGGTCGTCAGCGTGTTCGATCTTGGTGCGCAGGCGCGTACGCGTTGGCAAGCGGAGTGTGATATGGCCGCGAGTACATTGCCTGCCCCATGACGGCGCTGCAGGTGTGGCTGAACGGGCGGCTGATGCCCGCCGCAGAGGCGCAGGTTTCGCTCTTCGACAGCGGCTTTCTGCACGCGGTTGGGGTCTTCACTTCGATGACTGCTCGACATGGCGCTGTGTTCAGGCTGCAGGAGCACTTGGAGCGCTTGCAGTCATCCGCGGTTTCGCTTGGTGCGGTCGAGGCGCTGCACATCGGACCGCTCGCGCAAGCAGTGGGATCGGTGTTGGTTTACAACGAGTTGTCATCCGCGCGGATTCGCGTGAGCGTGACGGCTGGTGACCTGAAGATGCTGCGTGTGCCGGGTGCGTCGCGCCCAGCGCAGCGAGGTGATCCGACGGTGGCGATCGTCGCGCAGCCACCCACGGAGTATCCGCAAGAGTTCTTCACGAATGGCGTGCGGGTACGCGTGTGTGATTGGCGTGTGCCTGCACAGGATGCGTTCGCGGGTCACAAGACGCTGTGGTACTGGCCGCGCTTGGCGGAGTTGCAGGTCGCCGCAAGCGTCGGATGCTCGGAGGGACTGGTGTTCACGACGGCGGGTCGGTTGAGTTGCGGCTGCGTGAGCAATGTGTTCCTCGTGAAGGACGGCGAACTTCGAACCCCTGCCTGCCGCACGGATGAGGGGCATGATCGCGCGCCCGTGCTGCCCGGCATCACCCGACAGGCGATCATCGAATGTGCGCAGGACCGTGGTGTGACGGTGCGCCGAGCGGAGTTGACCGTGGATGATGTGTTTGCCGCGGACGAGGTGTTTTTGACGAACTCAAGTTGGGGGGTTCTGCCAGTGACAGCGGTCGAGCGAAATGTGATTGGATCAGGCTCTCCAGGCGCGATCACTCGGGACTTGCGAGATGACTACATCGAGATGCTCAACTTTGAGACGCGTCATCAGTCTGCATGAGCGGATGGACGGGTTGACCGCAGCACGAACATCGCACCCTCTGTTCAGTCGCGCCGAATGACGCGGACATTTTCACGCCCTTCTGTGTCGTGAGCGGGGATCGGCGGTCGCGCACTCGGCTCGTGTGAGCGCGTCGCGGGTGGTCGTGGCGCGCCGCCGCGCAGCGCGCTACGGACGAGAGCCATGATCAACAGCACCACCGCGAGGGCAAGAAACACGGCGATCACGAGGAAGCCAGCGACAGCGAGCACAATCATGACTGGAAGTGCTACCAGTATGAGAAGTACGCGCGCAATCGAAGCATTCGCGCGGGGGCCACCTACGCCGCCTACGCCGCCTGCGCCGTCCGATTGCGTAGGGAGTTGCTGCACGCCGTTCACGATAGATCCATGGGCTTCCGTGCGGTAGATGCGCTTCCGTACCATCGCTGAGCCATGGCGGGCGAGTTCGTTCACCTTCACCTGCACTCGGAGTATTCGCTGCTCGATGGCGGCAATCGCATCGAAGCGCTCGTCAAGCAAGTCAAGGCGCTTGGGATGGACGCTGTGGCGGTCACGGACCACGGCAACCTCTTTGGCGCGGCTGAGTTTTACGACGCTGCGCGCAAGGCCGGCGTGAAACCGATTCTTGGCATCGAGGCGTATGTGGCGCCCGATCACGACGGACGCGAGGGTGATCGGCGCAGCCGCGTTCCAACAAGGATCCAGGATGGTGGGTTCCATTTGGTGCTGCTCGCGATGAACCTGACCGGTTGGCGCAATTTGATGCGACTTTCAAGTGACTCGTTCCTGCATGGCTTTTATCACCGCCCACGCATGGACAAGTCAACGCTCACGCAGTGGAACGATGGGCTGATCGCGATCAATGGCCACCTCGGGTCGAGTATCGCGTGGCATTTGACGAACTTCGTGCAGACGGGACAGGCGAGTCACTGGGCGCTGGCGCTTGAGGAAGCGCGCTGGCACGCGCGCGTGTTCGGTCCAGACGCGCAGGGCGAGCCTCGCTTTTACATCGAGTTGCAGCGGCATGTGGTGGAGCAGGAGCGGATCAACCCGCTGCTGAAGAAACTGGCGGCGGAGTTGCGATTGCCGCTTGTGGCCGACAACGATGCTCACTTCCTGCGCGCGCAGGATCACGAGGTGCACGACACGCTCTGTTGCATCTCGATGGCGAAGAACAAGGAGGATCCTGATCGTCTGCGGTATCCAGTCGACCTGTGGGTCAAGAGCCCGGCGGAGATGCACGCGCTGTTCACGGATGCGGATGAACAGGAGGCGCTCGCGAATACGGTGCGTATCGCTGGTCGCTGTTCGGTCGAGTTGCCGCTCGGGGACAGTCATGCCCCGCTCGTGCGGGTGCGCGTTCCCACATCGCTGCCCAAGTACTCGGGCGGCGATCTGACGGCATGGTTTCAGGATGTATGTGCGCGATTCGAGTTGAGTCCCGTTGGCTCGGATGATGCGGCGGAACAGAAGCGGGCGCGCGCCGAGTGCGATCGCGCACTCGCGAAGTTGTGCGAGGCGGGTTTGACATGGAGATACGGGCCAGGAGGTGTGACGCCTGCGATCCGTTCGCGGCTGGACCGCGAGTTGAAGATTTTGGCGGACAAGTCGATCAGTGCGTACTTCCTGATCGTGTGGGACTTCGTGAGTTGGGCTCTGCGGCAGGGTATTCCCGCAACCGCGCGTGGTTCAGGCGTTGGAACAATGGTGGGCTATGTGCTGGGGCTGTCGAATGCCTGTCCCGAGCGATATGGGCTGCTGTTTGAGCGATTCACGGATCCTGATCGGAGCGAGTACCCAGATATCGACATTGATATCTGTCAGAACGGGCGCGCTCGTGTTCTGGAATACGTGCGTGGAAAGTATGGACATGTGGCGCAGATCATCACCTTCGGACGGCTGAAGGCGCGTGCGGCGATCAAGGATGTAGCGAGAACGATGGGCGTCCCAGTGGCCGAGGCGCAGCGACTCTCAGATCTCATTCCGCCCGAGTTGCACATCACGCTTGAACGCGCACTTGAAGTGGAGCCGGCGCTGCGTGCTGCGCGCGACGACAGTCCTCTCATTGCGAAGGTGCTTGAGCATGCGCAAGGGTTGGAAGACCATGCGCGCAACAGCAGCGTTCATGCGGCGGGCGTCGTGATCTGCACGCAGCCGCTCGAGAGCATCGTGCCGCTTTGCCGTGCGACGAGCGGCAGCGAGGAAGTGATCACGCAGTGGGATGGTCCAACCTGCGAGCGGGCGGGACTGCTCAAGATGGACTTCCTCGGTCTTCGGACGCTGTCAACGATGGAGTGCGCCAAGCGGCTCATCCGAACCACGCTCTGTGAAGAGGCGATCTGGCGCGCCGTCGGTCGTGGTGAAGAGTGGTCGAAGGGCTCCGCATCGCGCGGGGCAGATCCGCTCGATCTCGATCGCATCGATTTCACGGACCAGCGTGTGCTCGGACTCTTTCGGCGCGCCGAGACAGGTGGCATCTTTCAGTTCGAGTCGGGCGGCATGCGCAAGACGCTGATCGAAATGCAGCCCGACCGACTGGAGGATCTCATTGCGGCGAACGCGCTCTTCCGTCCCGGACCGATGGAACTGATCCCCGACTATTGCCGACGCAAGTTGGGGCGGGCCGCGATCCCGCGCGTGCATGAGGTGGTCGATCGACTGACCGCAGAGACCTACGGAGTCATGGTGTATCAGGAGCAGGTGATGCAGGTGCTGCATCAACTCGGCGGCATTCCGCTGCGCGCCGCGTACTCGATCATCAAGGCGATCTCCAAGAAGAAGCAGGAGACGATCCAGAGCGCGCGCGCGGATTTTGTTCGCGGCTCAGGGGCGCAAGGTCTGTCTGCGGTGAAGGCGCAGGAGTTGTTCGACTTGATTCTGAAGTTCGCTGGCTATGGCTTCAACAAGAGCCACTCGACGGGGTACGCGATCATTGCGTACCAGACGGCGTATCTGAAGACTTACTTTCCTGCGCAATACATGGCAGCGGTGCTGACCTTCGAGAGCCAGGCGCAGAAGGTGGAGGACTGGGCGGTGTATCTCGAGGAATGCAAGCGCATTCCATGGCCCGACTCGACGAACGGGCATCGACACACGGGTGTCGAGGTGAAGCCGCCTGACATCAATCTGTCCGTGACGGACTTTTCGATCGTTTTCGATCCCGATGAGCCGCAGGACAATCTGCATGGACATGTTCGATTCGGTCTGCGCGCCATGAAAGGCGTCGGTGATGCGGCAATCGCAGCGGTGATCGAAGAGCGAACGCGCGGAGGCGCATTCAGGGATCTCTTTGATCTCTGTAGTCGTGTCAGTTTGCGTGCTGTCACGAAGTCGACCATCGAGAGTTTCATCAAGGCGGGTGTCCTGGATTCGCTGCATGGAACGGCGCAGCGAGCATCCATGCTCGCTTCACTTGAGGAGGCGCTTCGGGCGGGATCTGCCGCCGCGCAGGACCGCGCCGCCGGTCAGATGTCGATGTTTGGTGGGCTCGGTGCGGGAGAATCCTCTGCGCCGAATGGCGCAGGCGCTGCCGTCGATGTTGTTGTACCGCTTCGAAGGGTGGAGCCGTGGAGTCGGCTGACGGCGCTGCAGCATGAACGGGAAGCGCTCGGCTTCCATGTTTCTGGGCATCCACTTGATGAGTGGGCGGGCGAGATTCGCTCTTTTTGCACGGCGGATAGTGGGACACTCGGGCAGCAGAGCGGCTCGGTGTTGATCGCCGGGCTTGTGACGCGCATTCGTCAGATCATCACCCAGCGCGGATCGAGCGCGAATCAGCGGATGGCGATTGCGACGCTCGCCGACAAGGGCGGGACATTCAATGCTGTGCTGTTTGCAGAGACCTATGCGGAGTTTGGTGAGTTACTGCAGGAGGGTTCTGTGGTGGTGATCGTGGGTTCGCCCGACAAGTCGCGCGCGGAGCCTGGTGTGATCGTGGATCGACTCATCCCGATGGATGCGGCCGCCGCACACCTTGCGAACTCCATCGAGATTCGGCTTGATGCGGAGCGAGCCGCCACGAGTGATGAAGATTCTCGCCGGGCACTTCTTGGGACGGTGCGGATGCTCGCGGGCGCTCTTCGGCAGGCGTCGGGCAGCGTGGCAAACCTGAAGGGGAGACCCGTCGAGGTGCGCGTTCAACTCGGTGTCGATGGAGGATCTGTCGCGCTGTTGCCGCAGGGTGTGCGTGTGGTCGCCGATCGGGATGTGCTTCGCCGACTGAGCGACATCGTCGGTCCTGGGCGCGTGGTTGTGCGCGGTGGCTATGTGCCACCGCGGCGCGAGCGGGGTGGGCGGGGACGCTTCAGGGATACAGACGACTGACCGTCCAACTGTCGCTGCTGCGTCGATAGACGATGCGGTCGTGCAGTCGCGCGGGATGACCTTGCCAGAACTCGATTGCTGCGGGGCGAATCCGAAAGCCGCCCCAATGCGGCGGACGCGGCACATCACCGCCTGCGAATCGTTGTTCGAATGACTTGTAGCGTGCGTCGAAGGCGGCGCGGTCAGCGAGCGGCTGACTCTGCTCGCTCGCCCATGCGCCGAGTTGGTTCTCGCGCGGGCGTTCCCGGAAGTACTGGTCATTGAGTGAATCATCCGTGCTCTCGACCGCACCTTCGATTCGGAGCTGACGGTCGAGGTGATCCCAGTGCATGAGCAGCGCGGCATGTCGCTGTGCCGACAGTTCGCGGCCCTTGCGGCTGTGGTGGTTGGTGAAGAAGACCGCACCATTCGCATCGAATCCGCGCAGCAGAACGGCGCGCAGCGAAGGTTGCGCGTGTGCGTCGACCGACGCGACATAGACCGTGTTTGGATTTGGAGTCGGTAGGTGCAGCGCTTCGTCTATCCACGCGCGCGCCGCCGAGATGGGGTCGGTCGGTGGATGGTCAAAGTCCATCTGCGATGGCGTGAATGACAGAAGCGTTGGCTCCCGCTTCGGCGGGCGGATGAAAGGGAAGCTTCCGTTTGGGGCGTTCATGATGCAGAGGGTAGGTGTGGAAGGCAATCAAAGAGCGCGTGGAGTGCGGCGATCATGCGGGCGCTTGTGAGCAGGCCCCTCGCGTGCCGCGCGCGCGAGCCTTTCGAGAGCCTGCGGATCGTCGAGCCCGAAGAAAGACCGCCATGCATCGATGCTCTGCGAATCAAGTATCGGCATTTGGGGACGAGTGCGGAGTGCCGTGCCTGATTTGGCGCGCGCCGCATGATCGCGTGTGAGCGTTTCAAGGAACTCGGTTGCGGTCAGCACGGGGCAGCGGCGCTTCCGCGCATCCCGCAGTATGGCGCGGTCACCCGAAACAACGGTGAGTCGACGCGGCGCAGTGCACTGCGCGACGAGATTGGCGATCACTTCATCGGCGGTCTTGCCCGCGCCCGAGTAGCGCAGCGCGACGCCCGCGATCGGCCCAGTGGGACGGTTGCGGCGTGGTCCATCACACACAAGGCAGACCGCATCGCCCCGATAACGACTGTCCGCGATCAGTTGGGCGAGTCCCTCCTCGTCCACGCCCGCAATATCGGGGGGCAGAACGCCCGTGACATGCAGGATGTTGTTGGCATCGACGAGGACGGGCATAGGTTGCGCTGTGCAGTGTCTCATGAATGCACCATCCAAGGACCTGCTTGCAATTCCCGCAGAAATCTGGTTCAATGAGCGGCTCGACACCCCCCCCAAGGATCCACAGAGCATGCCCATCCGAGTCAAGACCCGAGGCAACGAGACCGCCGAGCAGATGCTGCGCCGCTTCAAGAAGCTGTGCGAGCGCGAAGGCATCACGAAAGATGTGAAGAAGCGCCAGTACTACGAGAAGCCTTCAGAGATTCGTCGGCGCGAGTCGATGCGCTTGCCACAGAAGCTCTTTGCGATTCGTATGGAAGCTGCAGCTGCTGCGGTTCGTGGTGGTGGTGGTGGTGCCCGCGGCAAGTCCGCAACCGGTGGTCGTGCGGGCGGTCCTCGTGGCAGCCGTTCAGGTGGGCGGTCGTCAGGCCCCCGCTCGGGCGGTTCGCGCGCGTGAGAGCAGCGCAGTCCATGCGGCTCGGCCGTTCGCGCGCTGGGTATCAGCCGACTGTGGGTGCTGAGCGTCCGACCTGAGCTTCAGGTTTGGAGCCCTCGTCCGATGGTTCGCCCCTCGACAAAGAACAACTCGGAGACGGCGCGTGTGTTTGCCGTGAAGGCGGCGCAGTTGCTTGCCGATCTGAAGTGCACAGAGGTGATGGTGATCGATCTGGTCGGGCGTTCACAGGTCTGTGACTTCATGGTTCTCGCTTCAGGTACGAGCGCGAGGCAGATGAAGTCGGTTGGTGAGTCGGTGGACAAGCTCGGATCGCAGATGGGATCGCCGGCGTGGCGGATGGACAGCGATACCGGCAGCAGCTGGATCGTCGTGGACTTTGTCGATGTTGTGGTGCACCTGTTCGAGGCGCGCCAGCGTGCGTTTTATGATCTCGAGGGACTGTGGCGTGAGGCACCGCGTGTGGCATGGCGATCTGCGGATCGCACAGCGGCAGGCTGATGCTGCGCTGCGATACGCTCTGCGCATGATCGCAGGCTTTCTGATTGCACTTGCCGTTTCACATGCTGTCGCGGAGCAGTCGTCGCAGACGCCGCCAGATCCAAAGTCCGATGCGCCCGTAGCGCTCGTGCGCGAGGGGACGGAGGTGGTGATCGACGGACCCGCTGGAAAGCTCGCCGGAACACTTCTGTTGCCAAGCGATGCGAAGGGTGCGCAAGGGGGCGCGAAGCCCCCCGCAGTGGTGTTCATCACGGGGAGCGGACCGCAGGACCGAGATGAGACAGTCTTTGGTCATCGCATCTTTGAGCCGATCGCACGCGCGCTCGCCGCGGATGGCATCGCGTCCCTGCGGTGCGATGATCGAGGCGTTGGTGCTTCAACGGGGAACTTCGCTGCCGCGACAACGCATGACTTCGCGGCGGATACGCGCGCACAGATCGCGTGGCTCCGAGCGCAGGGGCAGGTCGATCCTGCGCGCATCGGTGTGGTCGGGCATAGTGAGGGCGGACTGATCGGCACACTGCTTGCGGGGAGTGAGCCGCCGGAGTGTGCGTTCGCCGTTCTGCTCGCTCCGCCCGCGGTGTCGGGGCGGGAGATTCTGAGTCAGCAGTCGAGTGACATTCTGATTTCGATGCAGGCGGACGCTGCATGCGTTGCCTTCGCGACCGAGATGCATGGATTGATGATGGAGGCGGCGATTGAGGGAAAGCCGGAAGCGGAGCTGCGGGAGGCCGTGGCGGCGTGTGTCAGCGCTCAGTTGGCCTGCAACAAGAGCTTCGCCGCAACGGATGCGATGATCGCTGCCGCGACCGATCAGGGCGTGCAGCAGATGCGTTCACCCTGGATGCGCGTCCTTCTGACGCTGGATCCACAAGCATCCATCATGCGCCTTGGCGTGCCGACGCTCGTGCTGTTTGGAGAAAGGGATCTGCAGGTCAGTCCCCGTCAAAACCTCGCCCCGTTCGAGACAGCGTCTGCACGCGCGCCAATGCGGCCTGTGATTGAAGTGGTCCCCGGAGTGAATCATCTGTTTCAGCGATGCACGCGCTGCACGCTCGATGAGTATGCGCGACTCAAAGCGGGGGTGGATCCGGATGTCGTGAAAAAGATTTCCACGTGGGTGGCGAAGACTGCAGGCGTTGCATCGGCGCCGCTTCCCGCCGAACCAGCGTCATCGCGTTGAAGGAGCGACCTTCGCGCGTGAACTTCCGTTCATAGTTCGTGCCGACTGTTTCGCCGGGTCGTGCCGATGTCGGTGGAGTGAATGGACGGCGTTCAAAGAGGCTGGCATGCATCTCGGCGTGGCGTTCGTACCACTGCCAGAGTGCCGCATGATCGGTGACAAGACGAAGTTCACCGCCAGGCGCAAGCACGCGGTGGAAATGCGAGAGCGTGTCGGTCTGCACGACGCGCCGCTTGTGGTGACGCCCCTTTGGCCATGGATCACTGAAGTAGATGTGCACGACCTGCGCGATGCAATCTGCGAGACGGTGGCGGAAGAGATCGCTCGCATCCGTCAGCAGAATGCGGACATGCTCGAGCTTGTTTCGCCGCAAGCGATCAGCCGTGGAACGCCAGAAGTCGGCGGTCCACTCAACGCCAAGAAAGTTGCTCTGCGGCTGGACGGCTGCCTGCTGGCAGAGAAAAGTTCCCTTGCCTGAGCCGATCTCGATCTCGAGCGGATTCGATGGACATGCGAACAGCGCGCGCGGATCCCACGCCCCGGCTTCGTGCGGTGGCATGTCTGCATCTCGCAGGCCGAAGTGACCAACATCGAGGCGTTTTCCGCGGGAGGGATCCATCGAATCACTCAGCGGTTGAGGCATCTTTCTCATCTTGCACGACCGCTCGAGAGGCGAGCCGCACACAACGGAGGCAGATGAACGCATCGGAGAACGCAGGGCTCTGAAAGATGCGGTCTGTTCGCTCTTCAAGGCACATCGTGCACTTCGTTGGAGATCCATCGGGGCGATCGCTCGACTGGGCAGTGACCGTGAGTGCCCAGGCGGCACGCAGGCAGTTGCCGCAGATACAGGAGCCATGGTGCCCCTCGACCATCGGACGGTCGAGCGTCCACGGCGTGTGGCAGAAGTCGCAGAGGACATCTTCCATTCGGACTTGGTTCGGATCGGTGCCTTCGCGCCGCATGCTCCGAGCATAGTTGCGCCTCTGCTGCGCTAGTCTGTGCAGCGATGTCACGAGGACCATCCCTCGCGCAGAAATGCCAGTTCGTCTTCGCGGCGGCTGCCATGCTGATCCTCGCTGGCGCGTTGGTTGTGCCGTGGCTTCGCCTCGAGTGGGTCGTGGATGAAAGCCAGCGGGAGACATCCCGTCAGTTGGCTGAGACTTGGGTGCAGAATGGCTTTGCTTTGACGCGCACGGCCGGCATTCCGATTCCGATTCGGGTCGTTCAGGTTGATCAGATTGAGATCGGCGGCGCGAGCGATCCCTTTGTCGAGGCTGCCGAGCGCACATTCTTGGCGAACCCGACACAGACGGATGTCTTCGAGGCCGTGCAGTCGTCGCAGGGCATGGTCTATCGATACGCACTCGCACTGCGCGAGACGCAGTGGCGAGCGATTCAAGATCGGCAGTTCGTGGACTTCACGGCGCGTGCCTCCGATGTGGCGCTCGGAGATCCGCTTCGGGCGGTGCTCGTGATTGAACGCACGAGCCAGTTCGCCGTCGACCAGATTGCATCGAACCGTTGGTATCTGATCGTCAGCGGCGTCGTGGCAGTGGTGCTCGCAGTGGTGGTGTTCTGGTGGATTCTGACTCAACTGATCTTCTCGCCTGTTCGTCGCTTGCGCGACAGCATGGAGCGAGTGCGCCGCGGCGATCTGACAGTGCGCAGCAATCTGCGCACGGGTGATGAGTTGGAGGAGCTGTCGCGGGCCTTCGACCAGATGCTTGATGAGCTCGATCGCGTGCAGAACTCACTGCGCGCGATGAATGAGTCGCTCGATCTGAAGGTCGTGCAGCTCTCGGAGGCGAATGTCGGACTCTTCGAATCCAACAGGCTGAAGAGCGACTTCGTGGCGAGCGTGTCGCATGAACTTCGGACACCTCTCAATTCGATCATCGGGTTCGCGGAACTGCTTGAAGAGATGGCGCGGAAGGACGCGGATGCCGATCCGAAGCGTCAGCGTTATGCGGCGAACATACTGACGAGTGCCCGAATGCTGCTCGAGATGATCAACGAGCTGCTTGACATGGCGAAGATTCAAGCGGGGCGTATGTCGGCGAGCGTGGTGACATCAAGCGTCGCGGATCTACTTGAAGGGCTCCAAGCGATCATGAAGCCGCAGGCGATGTCAAAGCTCATCGAAATGGAGTCGCAGGTGGAGTCGGATACCCCATCAGTTGAGACGGATCCTGGGAAACTGCAGCAGATCCTGTACAACTTCCTCTCGAACGCGATCAAGTTTTCGCCACCCGGTAGCACGATTCGAATCGAGGCGGTGCGCACGACGCTCGAGTCGCGTCCTGCGGTTCGTATCTCAATCGTGGATCAGGGGCCGGGAATCCCTTTCGATCTGCAAGAGACGGTGTTTGAGAAGTTCAGGCAGATTGATGCGAGCCATACACGCTCACACGGGGGCACGGGACTTGGTCTGGCGATCTGCCGTGAACTGGCGCAAATCCTCGGATGTACGGTGGGCTTGATTTCAGAGCCGGGGCGTGGCGCGACCTTCTTTGTCACTGTGCCCTTGATGTACCGCGTACGGGAGCGAAAGCCGTTGCTGCCCACTGCGGCAGAGGATGACCGACAATCGCGTTCATCGCCGACAGGCTGAATCGTCTTGCTCTCGCATGGTCTTGCCTGTTGGCGTCCGCTGCGCATGCAACTCCTGTCCGCGGTTCCCGCCCGCGTGCCGTACCTTTGTGGCATGCAGTTTCTCATGGAAACGATGCGCCTTGGTCTGTCGAACCTGCGTCGGCATGCCCTTCGTTCAATCCTGACCTGTCTGGGCATCATTCTTGGTGTGGCTGCCGTCATCGTGGTGGTCGCCATTGGGGAAGGGAACAAGCGAGCCGCGCTTCGTGACATTGCCGCGCTCGGAGCACGCAACATCATCGTCCGAAGTTCCAAGCCGCCTGATGTGGCTTCCACGACTCAAGCGCGCACATTTCTTTCGCGTTACGGGCTGATGTATGAAGATGCGCGGCGTTTGGAGGCGGGGCTCGATGGTCTCGTCATCGTTCCATTGAAGGCGGTCGGCAGCGAGATCAGCCGAGGTGCATTTCGTACGACTGCTCAGTGCTTTGGCACGGTGTCTGAACTGGCGCAGGTCGCCAACTTGCAGGTGCAGCCAGGTGGGCGATATCTGAGTGATCAGGATGTGGCGACGCATGCACCCGTGGCAGTGCTCGGCGATGAGATTGCGCGTCAAATGTTCCCCGCCCGTGATGCGCTCGGACAGGATTTTCGCATCGATCAGCAAGTGTTCCGTGTGGTGGGGGTCTTGCAGCCGCAAGGCTTGTCGGGTGGAGCGGGCAGTGCGCTCGTAGGTCGTGATCTCAACCGAGACATTCATGTGCCCATGACGACTGCAGAAAGACAGTTCGGGGACATCGTGCAGCGACGCTCTTCGGGATCGTTCAGTGCGGAGGAAGTGCAATTGAGCGAGGTGTACATCACAGCTCCGAGTACTGAGTCGGTGGGCGAGGTGGCTGCGCGTGTCGAGCGAGTGGTCGAGATTGCGCACCCTGGCATGACCGATGTGCAGATCGTCGTGCCGTGGGAACTACTCGAGAATGCGCGGCGTGCGATGGTGGTGTGGAACATCATGCTTGTGTCGATTGCGGCGATCAGTTTGCTCGTTGGGGGTATCGGCATCATGAACATCATGCTCGCGAGTGTCACGGAACGCACCCGTGAAATCGGTATTCGTCGCGCACTCGGTGCGACGCGTCGGCACATTGTGCTGCAGTTCCTCGTCGAGACTGGGTCCCTCTCGGCGGTCGGCGGGGTCCTCGGCATCCTGCTTGGCGTTGGAGTCGCCTTTGGGCTTGGACAGCTCGTCGAGTTGCTGCGTGTACTGCCGCTGTTCCGAGTGGCCTTCGGGCGCGTCTCTCTCGAACCTGTGATCACACTCTGGTCGATCGTCGTGAGCTTCGGGGTCGCCGCCGCCGTTGGACTCGTGTTTGGCACCTATCCCGCACTGGTGGCAAGTCGCAAGGATCCAGTTGTCGCCCTTCGGTACACATGAGCGCTCGCTGCGGGGTGCGCGCCCGCATGTCTGACTCGGCTCGCCTAGGCTGCGGTGTATGAGTGAGCGGATTCCGCCAGTTTCCAACGTTCCCGTGACAGGGGAGTCGCTTCGCACGCTCATTGGTGCGGATGCGCGGTCCGTGCTTGAAATCGGTGCGCATCATGGCACGGAAACACGCATGCTGTTGGATGCGTTCCCAGTGGCGCAGATTCATGCGTTCGAACCTGATCCGCGTGCTCTGGAGATGCACCGCAAGTCCGTGCAACATCCGCGAGCGATGCTCCACGCGATGGCCATCGGTGCGGTGAACGGTCGTGCGGAGTTTCATGTCAGCAGCGGATTGCCCCCAAAGATCGATCCGATCATCGCCGCGGAGTATCCGAAGGGATGGGATCAGTCTGGTTCGCTTCGCGCGCCGAAGGAGCACCGCAAAGCCCACCCATGGTGCCAGTTTGTGCGAACGATTTCAGTCGAGGTTCGGACGCTCGATGCATGGGCCGCCAAGCATGCGCAGGGGAGGATCGACTTCATCTGGGCGGACATGCAGGGAGCGGAGGGTGATCTCGTGCGGGGCGGAACTGCGGCGCTTGCGCGGACTCGCTTCGTCTACTGCGAGTACAGCGATCACGAACTCTACGAGGGCGAGCCAACGCTCGCGGCGCTGCTCGACATGCTGCCGACTTGGGAAGTCGTTCGCCGCCTGCCGAACGACGTGCTCATCCGAAACACGGCGTGCCGCTGAGGCGGTCACTTGCGTCGGTAGACGATCACATCGCCATTGTTCCAGTCCACCCAGCCACGCAGCCGACGGTGCTCCGACCAGTTGCGATCGAGTGCACCCTTTGCGTTCACATCGATTGTGCGTGGATACAGAACGATGAGCCAACGGATGTCGGAGTCGAGAGCGTCGAGATGCCGTCCGCCTGACCCGGTCGGCACAATGTCGATGTCCTGCAGTACTGCGTAGTACGCCAGCACATTGTCGGCAAGCCCCACCGTTCCGATGCGATCGGTCGTCGGCTCCTTGGCAAGAATCCACTCCACCGCATCGCGCAGAGGCTGCTTGGGAGGCAGTCGGAAGATGTGAATGGTCCACGGAACTGCGACAGCAAGAATCAGGAGTGCTGCGATGAGTGGGCGTCGAGAGGCAGGATCCGCGGATGGCGTTCGCTGGGTGACCCAGGCGACGATGTCGGTGGCTCCAAGCACCATCGCTGTGATGCACCCCGGCAGTGCGAAGAGACCGAAGCGCGCGTACATCCAACTGCCGCCGAGTTCGGTGCCGAGTGCCACCACAGGGAGGCCAAGCAGCATGAGTGCGAGTGGTACGCGGCGTGGCGTATCGCGGACGGCGCCGACAAGGCCCGCACAGACGAGCACGAGCGCTGGAAGAGCTGCCCAACTCCAGGCGCCACCAAGTCCAAGCAGCAAGTGAAGTCCTTCGAGGGAGAGGAGCGATGGTTCATTTCCGTCGAGTGCCGCGAACTCGCGGCGTATTCGAAGCATGTCCGGAACAAGCGGCGTGAGAAGGACGCACGCGGTGACTGCCCCGAGGCAGAGAGACGCGAGCGCCATGGCGGGAATCCGCTGCGCAGAGCCGCTGCGCCGAGCGGTGAACACGCAGATCAGGAGCGTGATGCCCTGTCCGATCGGCAGTCCTGCAAAGACCAAATGCGACCAGATGCCCAGTGCGGTGACAAGAGCGCATGACAGCAGGCACGCGAGGCATGTGCGGCGCATACCGCGGAGCAGCAGCGCCGTCGAAATCGCTGCGCAGAGAATCATGAGTGAGTAGCCGCGTGCCTCGCAGGACTCGAGCACAACGATCGGCGCAATCGCGGTCGCGGCAGCCGCCGCTGCTGGGAGCACGCGGCTCGGCCGTTGCATCCAACGGCATGTCTCGTGCAGAAGCCAAGCCGCTGCGGGGATGGCGAGCACTCCGGCGATGAAGGCGGGCGTGCGAAGGATCACTTCGTTGATGCCGCCTGCCAGAGTCAGTGCAAACCAGGAGAGCAGCGTGTGCATGACATGATTTGAAGGAACAAAGTAGGTCCCGATGATGGGGCCCGGTCCATGTTGGGCATAGTCAATCAGTGCGGAGATTTCGTCGTACCAGAAACTCTCGGTGATTCGCCAAATCCTTTCGCTCACGCCGAGGGTGATGAGCGCACCAGTGATGAGCAGCGGGCGCAGAGTGAGTGATGCCGCAGCGATCGGTGCCGTACGAGCGATCGCCCGACGTGATGTCCAGTGCGCGATCAGAGAACCCAGGATCCACCAAGTGGCAGCACATGCCACTGCCGCAATCCGCCACCAGTGTGCGCCCTGCAGGGTGACGGCGCGAACCTCGACGCCTTGTCTTTCGGCGACGACAGGATGTGTCAGCCATGCGGCAAGCGTGTCGGGTGGCGTCCACACAATCCACGCACAGAGTGCCGTGACAGGAAGTGCAAACGCGATCCATGCGCGGCTCATGCGCCGCTTTCTCCTGGCCAAGTCAGCGCCCCATTTTCATGCGGCGCGGTCGTGAGTTGTGCCGCCTGTGATCGGCTGCCGAGTCTGCCCTCGGGAACGCGGCGCAGCAGCGGGAGGATCCCTGTCCGTGCGAGTGATGATGTGAGAAAGAGCACGGTGTAGGCATACTCATGGGAACCCATGGTGCGCAGAATCCAGCCTCCAAGCAGTGATCCCCCAAGCAGAGCACCCGCATTCAGAAAGAGATACGACGTCATGAGGCTTGTTCGGTCTGTGGGGCGCGAGACATCAAGAAGAAGGAGGAATGTGGCCAGTTCATAGGCGGCCCAAGCGATTCCGGCGCCAGCCATCAGCAGCATGATGGTCCACACTCCTGCAGGCATCGCCATCAACGCCCCATGGATCGCAAGAAGAATGCTGCCAATCACAAGCACTCGGCGCGCACCATACGACGCGGCCATCGCGCCAAAAACGGCTGACGCGATGCTCTTGCACAGAAACATCACAGCAACCGCGACGAAGTACATCGTGTTCGAAAAGTGCAGATGTCCGATGAGATAGGACCCGACGAAGGGGCTCGAGATTTGCAGTGCAATCTGGAACAGGAGCATGAACAGAAGAAGGTTCCGTTCGGGACCGGCGAGCGGTCGCAGCGGCAGTCGGAGCGGACTCATCGTCTTCTGACTCCAGTTTCCAGGGGGCGGTTCACTCTGCAGCCACAAGAAGCGAGTGGAGATTCCGCGCCCGAGCGCGGCCAGGAGGAACATGCCGGCGAATGCAAGCAGTTCCCAAGGACCCGTTTGTGCGGCGTCAGGTTGCAGGTTCGACTGCGATGCATCGCTGAAGCGCCCGAGCCACAGCAAGACGCCTGCTGCGGCAAGGCCTCCAAGCGTCGCCAACTGGCAGATACGCGTTCGGATGCCGAAATAGCGCGGCCGAACATCGCTTGGGATGAGTGCCCCCACCCACGCAGTCCATGCCGGACCTGCGCCGAGTGCGGTCCCCCAATAGACCGCGAGCGTCGCGAGCAGCATGGGCATCGGGATCGAGCCCATCCATGCAGCGATGATCAGGGGAACAAAACTGCATGATTGAACCGTCGCGCACATGATGACCCACCTGCGGGGACTACGCAGCACTTTGATACCCCACGGCGACACAAGTTGCAGAGTCGCTCCAAGCAGGAAGGGGATGCTGAAGCAAAGCCCCGCTTCAACTTCACTGAATCCGAGTGCGAGCGCGAATGGAATGAAGAACATCTCGCCAACACCGACCATGAAGGAGTACAGCGCACCATCTGTGGTGCAAACCGAGAGATCAGTGCGTAGCTTTCTGGACCGAGTCAGCATGCGAAGGGGCAACCTACGCCAAGCAGGCGCAGCGCTGTCAGCGCTCCAAGACTCGTTGCTCGGTTGGGACGGGGGAAGTGAGACTCGCCAAACTCGCGGTTGCGGTCAGGGGCCGCGATTGCCACCGCCTGTCGCGCCAGTCGCCGAGCCCGTCGAAAAGCCGCGGAGCGTTGCGAAACTAAACGGCACCGTCATCGACACATAGCGAGGCCCACCACGGCGGGCTTGCCGCGGGGGAGGCAGGAACGAGTAGCCGCCGAGCGCTCGGTGAACATAATCGGGCGCGCGCACGATCAGCGACTCTTGGTAATAGTCAATGAACGCCCAGTCTGCCTCCCATGCTTCGGGTTCGACAACAGACTTGATGAGCTGAATCAGTCGCCGCGCCGCCTCTTCAGCAGTCTCGCGGGGACCGCTGTCTCCCCCGTTTCCAAAGAGGCTTCCACCGCCGCCACCGCCGCCGCCACCACCACCC
>Ga0172367_10003766_pt1 | contig 19314 bp, 21 predicted proteins | sample Lak10m_FD_114542 | JGI IMG/M metagenome (GOLD analysis project Ga0172367, IMG submission 114542) | Freshwater microbial communities from Kabuno Bay, South-Kivu, Congo - kab_022012_10m | ecosystem: Environmental > Aquatic > Freshwater > Lake | place: Democratic Republic of the Congo: South-Kivu...
AGGACTTGACAGTATATGATAAAATCATGAAACGCGGCAGATAGAACAAGTCGTTGGAACCGACATGAAAACGACTTCTAGTTAACCGCTTAGCGTAGCTAATGCGGTTCAACTCAAACGTTATACCGAAACCCAATATGTCCATTAAAATTATTTTTTTTAGCCAAGATCAGACACTCAAAAAAAATGAATTGGTTCGTTGATCTTAACTTTTCCCGTTGTCTTTTTATTCCAGCTTAACCGTCAATATGCATACTTTCAGAGTCCCCATTCTAGCGTTGTACAATTTCATTAAGTAAGACTTATTGCTAATTAGTTTGTTTATGAAACCCTTGTATACAAAGCGTTTTAGGGATGCCGTGAAAAGTAAGGTAATTCAATAGCCTGATACAGGCTATATTTGCCATCTACTGCACATGCAACAGCGACAACTGATAGTAATTTTCCGCATGAGCGATCGCCTGTTGTTGCTCCTCTTCTGAAAGCTCACGCATCACCTTCGCAGGCACACCTGCTACCACCACACCCGCAGGCACATCCTTAGTCACCACCGCACCAGCACCCACGATACTCCCCGCCCCAATTTTTACCCCTTCCAACAAAATCGCCCCCATCCCGATCAAGCAACCGCGCCCAATTTCTGCACAGTGAATCACCGCCCGATGTCCGATGGTCACATACTCTCCAATTACCAAAGGCTGATCAGGATCGCCATGCAAAATTGCCCCATCCTGAATATTCGTGCAGTAACCAATCTCCATGCGGTTAACATCTGCCCTAATTACCACCTTGTACCAAATATTCACGCGATCGCCAAGATGCACATCACCGATCACCACTGCATCACCAGCAATAAAAGCAGCACGATCGCGATCGGGGGTAGGAAGTTGCGAATAGGGAAGATGCATATTGTTTATTATTTATAAATGCCTGCTAAGCACGCTCCTATAATAATAAACAATATGCCAGCCAATAACCTATGTCACAACCCCTCGATTTAGCCCAGACTCCAGCCCAGACTGAAGATTTATTGCTTTCGGTGCGTAATTTACAGGTTAGCTTTAGAGGCGATGAAGGGCTCGTCCATGCTGTCAAAAATATTTCCTTTGACCTTGCCCAAGGGCAAACCCTTGGCATCGTTGGCGAATCTGGCTCTGGCAAATCGGCAACAGCTTTAGCAATCATGGGCTTATTGGGGGAATCTGGCAAAATTACTAATGGCGAGGTAATATTTCGCCCCAGTGGAGAATCTCCGACTGATCTAGTACGCGTGTCACCACAGAAAATGCTCAAATACCGAGGCGATCGCATTTCAATGGTATTTCAAGAGCCAATGACATCGCTCAATCCTTTATTTACCTGTGGCTATCAGATCATCGAAGCAATTCAGTTGCATCAAAAAGTATCAGAGCAGGAGGCAGCAGCACGCACGATCCAGCTATTTCAAGAAGTGCAATTACCCAACCCTGAGCAATTAATTGAACGTTATCCCCACGAGCTTTCGGGCGGTCAATTGCAACGGGTGATGATTGCGATGGCGATTTCTTGCAATCCTCAGTTGATTATTGCTGATGAACCGACAACGGCATTAGATGTGACAGTCCAAGCCACAATTTTGGCGTTACTCAAAGAAATTCAGCGATCGCGTCAGATGTCGATGATTTTTATTACCCATGATTTAGGGATCTTGGCAGAGATTGCGGATCAGGCGATCGTCATGAATCAAGGCGAAGTCGTCGAAAGTGGAGATACCCAAGCCATCTTCCAAACACCAAAACATCCCTATACTAAGGGTTTAATTGCCTGCCGACCTCAGCCCGATCGCCAGTTGCGCCTATTACCAACGGTGAGCGACTTTATGGAAATACAGAACGGTCAGATGGTGGAGAAAGAACCGAGTGATTCCCGCTATTTAGAAATTGTTCCCCCCGAAGAAACTGCTGCTCGTTTAATAGAATTGCAAAAACAAGAACCAATTCTCTCCGTACAGAACCTCAGAATTGAGTTCCCAATTCGCAGCATTTTAGGACTTAAAAAACGCTATCTCGTTGCTGTCAACAACATTAGCTTTGATGTCTATCGGGGTGAAACCCTTGGACTAGTCGGCGAATCTGGCTGTGGTAAAACTACTACAGGCAGAGCAATTTTGGGCTTAACTAATGGCGTGATGGGTTCTGTTAAATTTGAAGGACGTGAAATCTCTCAACTCAAGGGAGAAGCATTACAGAAATTACGCTGTGATCTGCAAGTAGTATTTCAAGATCCTTACGGCTCACTCAATCCGCGCATGAGTGTTGGTGATGCGATCGCTGAACCGTTAATTGTCCACAGTCATCAAGAACGGTTTCATCGCTATCGCAGTGCGATCGTAAGACAGGAGAGGGTAGCCTATTTACTAGAGCGTGTGGGTTTAACTAAAAGTGCGATGCGCCGCTATCCTCACGAGTTCTCAGGTGGGCAACGTCAACGTATCTGTATCGCCAGAGCCTTGGCACTCAATCCCAAATTAATCATTGCTGATGAACCAGTTTCTGCCCTTGACGTATCAGTACAGGCTCAAGTTCTCAATCTCTTAAAGGAACTCCAAGCAGAGTTTGGCTTAACCTATATTTTCATTTCCCACGATCTTGGTGTGGTCAAATTTATGAGCGATCGGATCATGGTCATGAACAAAGGCGAAATTGTCGAACTAAACACTGCCGAATCGATCTACACCAATCCCCAAGGACCCTATACTCAGAAGCTAATTAGCGCCATTCCCAAAGCCTTAGTTTTATCTCCCTAAAAACCTGATTTCATGGGGTGTTTCGCTCGCCTACCAAATATTCTCAACTTCAGAAGGTGATTATGTTAACTCTTACCAAAAAATATTCCCTCGCTGAGTATTTCGAGCGTGAAATTCTTTCAGAGACCAGAAATGAATACATTGATGGAGAAATTATTCCCATGACTGGTGGAACCCCAACCCATAACCGCATTATTGGCAATTTCTTTGCTGCTTTACATCAAGCAATCCAAGACAAACCCTATGGAATATTTGTCACCGATCAGCGTCTTTGGATTCCAGTTCAAGAAATAGCCACATATCCTGATGTAATGGTTATCGCTGAACCATTTGAATATCAAGAAGGACGAAAAGATACCTTAGTAAATCCCATTTTGATTGCTGAAATTCTATCGCCGTCAACAGCAAGCTATGATCGGACTGGCAAATTTGCCTCCTATCGAACTATTCCCTCTTTCAAAGAATACTTGCTCATTTCCCAAGATCGCAGGTATGTCGAACATTTTTATAAAGAAGGCGATCGCTGGATATTTAATGCCTATGAAAACGATGCAACTATTGCCCTAGCATCATTTGAAGTAACGATCGCCACATCAGTTCTGTATAACCGCATTAACTTTGAATTAGAACCTCAAGAATAGAGAGTGCAAAGCGCTCTCTATTCTTAACTGATGTTACGTGGAAGGAATTCCTGCAATGTTGAAAGATCGGGGCTGGCACGCACCATCCACAGCCCCTACCCAAATTTCAATTATTTTAGGTAGGGGCAATCCCCCCGTGGTTGCCCTGTTGTGCGAGCAGCTAGAAATTCATAACCTGAGTTCCACGTAACATCAGTTCTTAAGACAGCAACAACGCCTCTACCAGTTCCTTATCTATTTGCTCCGCAGAAGCGATCGCATCAGTCATGATTTGGCGCGGACTTAGTCCATTGTTATAGGCCGCTAACCAATGTTGCGCTTCATTGCCTTGTTCTAGAATTTTTTTCAAGGGTGATAGAAAACACCACACACCATTATCCTTGGCACGCGATCGCAATTCTTCATATTGATTAGCAATCCATTCCCTTGCAGTAATTTGTTCACCTGTTTGCCAATGTGTTAACACTGCATCAAGGCTGCTAGTTGCGGCGGCAACTTCATTTTGATCAGCGATCGCCGCGAGTTCATTGGGCGTAAACTTAGTCGCATTGGGTGCAAGGGGATCAAGGGATGAGCCAATTCCAACTTCGAGAAATTGATTTAGACGCATTTCTAAAAGTGCCGTAATTGCTAGCAAGGCAACGGGATCGATTACCAGATCAGAAATTCGCAGTTCTAAACGGTTAAGGCTATAAGGACGATTATCACCATTGGGACGCACGGATGACCAAAGATGACGCACATTTTGCATCGTACCTAATTGTAATTGCTGTTCTGTCCATTCCACAAAATGATGATGACTGCTAAATAGGGGAACTAGTTTTGGAGTTTTGGGAAACATTTGCCAACGCGAAGAATGGAAGCCTGTTGCTTTACCATCAAGGAAAGGAGATGCGGCGCTTAAGGCAAGATATAGCGGTGCTTCCAGACGAATCAAACGACATGCGGCGATTAACAACTCTAAATCAGGTATCCCAACATTAATATGAATGCTTGCAGTTACAACATCAGTTCCGTAGGTCTGCTCGATATAGGTGTGATAAGGATTCAGGGGATCGGAGCGATAAAAACGATCAACCCCACCCAAAGCCAGCGTACTCCCTGGCATTAAAGTGTAATCACCAAGCGATCGCAAATAGCTGCGTAATTTCTGACGCGGCTCCACTAAAGCTATTAACAATGGCTCATATTTGTGAAAGGGTGGCGTGATGTATTCGACATTACGACTGTCTGGTTCGCGCACAAACCCATTGAGATTAGCCACAATGCGATCGCTAAAGCCCACCACATCCCCCGTAGGTGTAGAGGTATAGATTTCCACTTCAAAGCCTTTAGATAAAAGCACGGGAGGTTTCCTTTTGCTATAGACACACCTATTAGCCTACCGTGCAATGCGATCGCTTTAAAGATGCCTTAAGACATACAGCAAGTAAGTTGACTAGTAGGGTGGGCAATGCCCACCCTACTAGCTTTTCATCAGTTCTTTCATGTTTTTGGCTGCTAAGGCATAGCCCCCATCAGCTCCATCCACAAAATGCACTTGACGACCATCACGCTCAAACACTAAGCAAGTCATCAAGGCGCGATCGGACACATGAAAACCGTAAACTAACCGTCCTTCCCTAAACTTTTTGTCTAGATACTCAGTTAATTTTTGGCGTTGTCTAGCTTTACCTGAAATCACCATTCTGAGGGTATCATCAAATTTTTTGAAGTCAGTCGATTCGGAAACAATTTGCTTATAATCTCCCCAATTAAACCCTCTAATTTGAATATTAAATTTCATAAATATCACCCCCAGTAAATTAATCAGGTACAATTTCCACAAATACAACTTCTGCTTTAGCCACCCCTGAGATGCCGCAAAAACCCTTGTCTCTTTTGATAGGTTCTTTTTTTTAAATGCAAGTTGTAAGTTTGCGGATACAACAGGACTACAGTCTGTCCCCTGCCCATAGATCTTTTCAATTTGAGTAATTACTTCCCGATAGAGAAGATCAGTTTGGCTTTGGCTGGGAGCCGTTACAAAAACGATTAAACTAAGAATCTCCTCATGGCGGGTGGGAATATCTTGCCAACGGCATTCTAAGCCAGAGAAATCGGCGATCGGATAGGAGTTTTTGGATTTAGGACTATACAAGTCTGTTGTTGCTTGATCCTTAACTAAACGTGTTGCATAGCTGATGCCTCCACCTCTGAGGATCGCTTGTACATAGTTGTCAGAGATGCGTAGTTTCGCAACTTTAATGTCATAGCTGGATGTAATAGCATCCAGCGGGACAATTCCTATGCGTAATCTAAGATTAAATTCTTCGGTGGCTAGCTTCTGCACCGCCAATAATGCTTGCTCTGCCTCTGGGATAAACCTTGAGGGAATGAGAATAGATGCTCCATCACCACCAAATACAAAGGGAATCTCTAATTCTCCAACGATATTTAAAATTACAATAATGGAACAAGCACCTAGGAGATTGATATCTTTATATCTTCCATCCTCGATCGCTTTAGTAGAATCGATAATATCAGTAATAATTACAGCCCAATCATTGGGAACTGCATAAAAATTTTCACTATGGGTAATATCAGCAAAATTTAGAAGAACAGGTAGATCGGCATAAAAGTTTTCAGAGTTCGTATTTTGTGACTGAAAGTTTTGAATATTCATATCTGTAGCTTCAATGCTTTGTAGCTTTAATGCGATCATCAGCTACTTAATCCTAGCAATAAAGGAGAATCAGCATAACCGCCAACTGGCTGTTGTAGGGATCTCTGCCTATATTCCCTATTTCAAGCAGGTTGTAGATTAAAAATAAATAAATGCCATTCTCCTACTAAGTTTTGCGACTATTTTGCAACACGCGATCACACCTAATTAATAGAGATTCCTTTAGAATCAATTACAGGTACAAATTTAACTGACAATTATTGTAATGAATAAAGAGACTAAGCAATGACAGTAGCAACAGAAAATCGACAAAAAGCAATCCAGTTAGTAGAGCAACTGCCCGAAGAATCACTAACAGAAGTGATTGAGTTGCTTAATATTTTACATCAAAGGGCTAGTCAAACTAAGACCATGCCCTCAGATAACACTGAAGAAAAATTATTACAAATCATTCATCGCAAAATCTCCAAAGAAGAGCAGGCTAGACTTGATTACTTACGTCAACTTAATGAGAGCGGTGACGATATGACAACAGCAGAATATCAAGAACTGTTAGCTTTTGTGTCTCGTATTGAAAAAGAAGATGCAAACAGAGTATCAGCTATTTTTCAATTAGCCCAAATCCGTAAAGTCGATCCACTGAGCCTAATTACCAAATTTGCGCCACAAAAACGAGGTGATCGTGTCATCTGACAAAATTTCTGTAGCAACTAGAAGGTATGTGGCAACAAGAGCCAAAAATTATTGTGAGTATTGCCAATGTCCTGAAAATGTAGGTACTCAGAGTTTTACAGTTGAACATATCAAGCCGCGTAAAGCAGGTGGTGAAACTATTGTTGAAAATTTAGCTTGGAGTTGTTTTGGATGCAACAGCCACAAACATACCAAAACTCTAGCAATTGACCCAACGACAAATTCACAGGTCAGTCTGTTTAATCCACGTCAACAAAATTGGGAAGACCATTTTTATTGGAACGATGACTTTACCTTGATGATCGGGAAAACTGATACAGGTCGGGCAACCATAGAGTCTTTATTATTGAATAGAGAAGGTGTTATAAATTTAAGACGCTTACTAATTTTAGCTAACCTTCATCCACCAATTTTGTAATTTAATCAACAGTTGATTATCCTGAATAGAGTAAATGATGCGATAGTTCCACTCTAATACGATAAAGACTATCTTCACCTACCAGCTTAACTACACCATTAGGACGCGGAACTTCGGCTAAAGCATCAATCTTTATCTTTATCCTTTGCTTCTCTTCAGTGGATATAGATTTTAACTGTTTAGCAGATTGTTTTACAAACTCAATACGATATGTCATAGACCAATCTCAGCCTTGAGACTTTCCCAAGAGATAGTACCTTCAGATTCAATAGATGCTAGAGCAGGTTTGGCATCTTCAATATCCTCATAATCTTCATCAGCTTCATAGCTACCAGCATTTATATTCAAGCCATCTTGGGAATGTTTTGCTCTCACAAACAAAAGAAAATCTAAAACCTCGCTTAGTAAATAATCTGAAGTTTGCTCGATTTCTTGGATTAGCAATTGCCTAACATCGCTTTGCGTAGAATTTTCAATAGTTAGCATCACTTTATATCTCTTGCGTATTTGAGTTCTTAAATTTTAGCAACCCTCTTTAGCCAAGCAATTCCCAAGAGCAAGAAATAGTTCATTAATACAGAAAGGGAGCGCATTACGCCCCCTTTCTATTTAAATTATTCCCATTCAATCGTGCCAGGGGGCTTGGATGTGATATCTAGCACCACTCGATTGACACCTTCAACTTCATTGACAATCCGATTGGAAATAGTTTCCAATAGCTCATAGGGAACCCTTGCCCAGTCCGCAGTCATGCCATCCTCGCTGGTAACAAGGCGCAAAACGATAGGATTGGAATAAGTCCGCTTATCTCCCATCACACCAACACTACGCACTGTGGGCAACAGTACCGCAAACGCTTGCCAGAGATTATTATATTGACCTGCACGGTTAATTTCTTGGCGCACAATCAAGTCAGCATCACGTAAAGTATTCAAGCGGTCGCTCGTAATATCACCAATAATCCGAATCGCTAAACCAGGCCCAGGGAAAGGCTGACGCCTGACGATTTCTTCGGGAAGTCCAAGCGCTGTACCAACCTTACGCACTTCATCCTTAAAGAGCTTGCGAAGTGGCTCGACAAGAGTGAAACGCAGATTATCAGGTAGACCACCCACATTGTGATGGCTCTTGATTTTGACAGCAACACGCTTACCAGTAACAGGGTCAGCATTGGTGTCTGCTGATTCAATGACATCTGGATAGAGAGTACCTTGAGCGAGAAAGTCAAAAGGTCCTAAGCGTTGAGATTCTTCTTCAAATACACTAATAAACTCGCCGCCAATAATCTTGCGCTTTTGCTCAGGATCAGTAACTCCTTTCACTTTTTCAAGGAATCTTTCGCGAGCATTGACATACTCAACATGAATACGGAACTGTTCTTCAAAAAGTTTGACAAGACGTTCTGGTTCCAGCTTTCGCATGAAGCCTTGATCGATGAACATACAGGTGAGGTTATCGCCGATCGCCTCATGCAATAAAAAAGCAAGAGTAGAAGAATCTACTCCACCTGAAAGAGCTAGTAATACCCGTTTATCGCCAACTTGAGCACGAATTTCACGGATCGAATTTTCGATAAAAGCATCAGTTGTCCAACTTGGCTCACATCTACAAATGTGATACACAAAGTTGCGAATCATCGCCATCCCACCTGCAGAATGGACGACTTCAGGGTGGAACTGTACCCCGTATAACTTTTTGTCATGATCAGCGATCGCCGCACAGGGGGTATTTGAAGTATGTGCTAATACTTCAAATCCTTTGGGCAATTCAATTACGGAGTCACCATGACTCATCCACATGGTGATCCCTGTATCTACGTTAGTAAATAAATCAGTGGGATCATCAATTTGTAACTCAGCTTTGCCATATTCTCCACGATCAGATTGCTCAACCTTACCGCCGAGTTGCTTGGTCATCAGTTGCATTCCATAGCAAACACCTAAAATAGGTATATCCAAATTGAAAATTTCAGGATCGCATTGAGGAGCATCTTCCTCATAAACTGAATTTGGACCTCCAGACAAGATGATGCCTTGGGGATTAAACCGTAATAAATTTTCGGCTGTAATGTGATAAGTTAAAACTTCAGAATAGACCTGTGTTTCGCGGATACGGCGGGCAATTAACTCTGAGTACTGAGAACCGAAATCAAGAATAGCGATCATCGAACGACTAGTTATATTGTCTGTGGTAGGAGCAGAGTCTGGAATAGGAGAATCAGCACTAGAAGAAAGAGAACTTTCAAGATTTAGTACTGCATTCGACGATGTTGGAGGGGAAGAAACCACAGTAGATACCTCTATCTTAATGAGATAGCATTTTAATGAGATAGCCTGACTTTCGGTAAGCTTATCACTGCTAAAAAGTAGCTATTCCTACAATGCTAGCAAAACGGTACGTCTTTATGGTGAAAAAAATGCGTAAAAAAGTTATGACTGCGATCGCATTGCTACCCGTTCCTACTCTATCAATTTTAGCAATACCTTTTTTTGTAGGTAACAATCCAAATTTCCCCTCTAGTAATTTTCTAAACTCCTCAGCAGGAGCCGTACAGTTACGTGATGGCAAAACCTATTTTGTGCAACTGCCATTTCTTTTAGGCGCAGAAACTACTGTAAATCGGATTTATTCTCGGAGTGCGATCTATTACTTTGCGATCGCCTTACCTGAAAATATGGGAGAGCCTTTACAAAAGTTAGAAGTTACTCAAACAGAAGGTTTTGATGCAGTTGGTTTTCTGAGCAATGAAACGATCGCCTATTTGCAGTTGTCTTCAGGAGAGCGGATCGCTATTTCCAGTAAAACTGAGATTTTGCCAAATCAGGATCGCGATAAAGTGATGATTACTTTTGACCCGCCGATTCCTGCTAGCAATCAAATTGGCAGCAAGCTAATTGTGGGACTGCGACCTGTTCGCAATCCTCGTTATGATGGCGTTTACCTGTTTGGGGTAACTGCATTTCCTCAAGGCGATCGCCCAAATTCACAGTTTCTTGGTTATGGCAGGCTCAGTTTCTATAATTTACGATACTAAATAGCTAGGACAAATCAAAGCCCAAAATAAGAGTGGCGGCGCGAAGCGCCGCCACTCTTATTTTGGGCTTACTATATCGCCATTTGTAGCTTGCGAAGCAAGCTGCAAATGTTGCAAAATGGTAAGAATTGCTTAGTGATTCTTACCATTTTGCTTTCGTCGAACTGACGTTAAAACACCTAAATCGGTTTTTTGAAAGCCCGCCAACGGCGGGCTTTCAAAAAACCGATTTTAATAATGAGAATTGCTGACCTAACAGGGTGTTTTATAAAAAACATTGACGTTTGCTATACACTATTGGCAGATAGTAACTAGATATATAACTATGACCTTCACAACAGAATCGCCCATAACTCCTGTAGAAGCAGAGTCTAGTTTTGCACCCCCGACTAATCACGTTGTGCAAACGATCCAGACTGTTATCGCTAGTATGGATGCTGAAGATTCGGCTCTTGAAAACCAGACCGAGGATACGTGGAAATTTCAATATGGCACTGTAGAGGTAGTTGTCAACATTACTGGAACCGAGCCTAATGATACCTTTACTGTTTTCTCAATAGTACTGGCTGCACCATTTAAAGATGAAGCAAAAATGACACGCTGGCTTTTAGAAAAAAATGCTGCTGACACCTTTGAAGCTCGTTATGCAATTCAGAACGATCAAGTACTGGTATTATGTTCACGCTCTGTCGAGGATCTTTCTCCTGCGGAAATTTCTCGGATTATCACGATTGTGGCAGCGATCGCCGATGATAACGACGAAGTATTAAAAGAAAATTTTGGCGCTTAGAATTGTGTTTTATAAGAAAGTATCCTCTGGGTACTTTCTTGTCATTTTTAAAAATTCATGAACAAACAATGGCAGCTTGTTCCTTATTCCGAGATATCGGGAAAGTTGCAAATGGCTCTTGATAATTCTTTACTGGATTTGCATAGTCAAGATCCACAATCACCATCAATTTTAAGATTTTATCGCTGGACTCCACCCGCAATCTCTTTAGGGCTTCACCAAAAGCAATATCCTATTCGCTGGAATGCGATCGCTCAAAAGCATAATCTCGACATCGTTCGTCGTCCAAGTGGGGGGCGCGCAGTGCTGCATCAAGGAGAGCTGACTTATGCGGTTATCACTAGCGCAGATATCTGTAGGGATAAAATTGGTGAATTTGATGATAATACCTTTGGCAGAAAGCGATCTCATCGTGAGATCTATGAATATATCAGCGAATTCTTGATTCGAGGTTTTGCCAAGTTGGGCATTACTCTAAACTATGGAAAAGCAGGGCGTGGCTATATGCACAATCCCAGCTGTTTCTCTACAGCAACTAATGCGGATTTAGTTATTGCAGATGGACGTAAACTGATCGGCAGCGCTCAAGTGTATCGTCATAACTCAGTTTTGCAGCATGGCTCAATCTCGATCAATCCCAATTACAAGTTACTGACAGAGCTATTTCAAGCAGAAGTTCCAATTGTTGGCTATCAAGAATTAGCTTGGAATACTCATAGAGACTTAGCCGTAGAAATTATCGATGTTCTATCTCAATCGGCGCGGGATTACTTTCAGACGGAGTTCTTGTAGTTCTGTTGGAGTCAAATTTCGCCATTGTCCGACATCTAGACCTCCTAAACTTAAATGGGCGATCGCTACACGTACTAGTCGCAAAGTCGGAAAACCTACTGCTGCTGTCATTTTCCTAACTTGTCGATTTTTCCCTTCAGTTAATGTTAACTCAATCCATGCGGTAGGAATATTGGCGCGAAACCGAATAGGCGGAATCCGTTTTGGTAAATCTGGCTCAGCAGATAATAATTTAGCGATCGCTGGTTTAGTGCGATATCCTTGGATCGACACTCCACTACGTAATTGCTGTAAAGATTCTTCTGTAGGCGTTTTTTCTACCTGTACCCAATAAGTTCGTGGATGTTCAAACTGGGGATCGATGAGGCGATGCTTTAATTGTCCATCATTTGTTAGCAGTAACAATCCTTCACTGTCAAAATCCAATCTTCCTACTGAATATACTTCAGGTATATCAATATATTTCTTTAAGGTGGGGCGGGGAGAGTTACTGTCGTCAGTAAACTGACAGAGAACGCCATAGGGTTTATAGAAAATAATATATTTGGGAATATATTTAGGAATATATTTGGGAATATCGCAGCGATCGCTCATAAATTTTTTAAAGAATAAAAAAGCTCGCATTGCGAGCCTTTTTATTTTAATCTAGCGCTGAGGCGTTCCAAATACCTGTACCCAATAATGCCTATAGCGGGAGTTAGGAGTATTCTCATACCCAAATCCAATCTCTGTAAACTTAGCATTGAGAATATTGGCACGATGCCCAGAACTATTCATCCATTGTCGAATTGTCCCTTCAGGTGTAGATTTACCTGCGGCAATGTTTTCCCCCAAAGCAGAATATTTATAGCCAGTCCCCTTGGCTCTATCTACCATACTTGATCCATTCCGCCCTGTATGACTAAAATAATTATTCCTTGCCATATCAACTGCGTGGGACTGAGCTGCTTTGGTCAATTGCGGAGATAACTTTAGAGGAGCCAATCCTACTTTTTTACGCTCTAAGTTTGTCAACCTTAATAACTCAGTTTCATAGTTAGTCTGACTGGTACTTTGGCTGATTTTACGAATAGATTGTGTTGGGACAACTTGGTTTTGGCTTAGTGGTTTGGATAAAGATACTGCGCTCAGATTAGGTGCGATCGCCATTGTTCCCCCAAATATCAAAAGGCTACAGCAGACTAAAGTTGATTTCATAAATTTAGATGCACAACTTGTGAATAAATACACATGGTTATTGACTTTGTCATCATTTAAGGGTTCCCATATAAAGAACGTAAGTTACAGGCTCCAAAAAAATTAAGTTTTCAAACTATGCAACTAAATATTTAGGTAACACAAATGACACAGTACCAAGACTACAAAGCAATTGGTTGCGCTGAGTGTACAAAGGGAGCAGGGCTGGGATTTGACTTTACGATGGCATTTCAGCCAATTGTTAACACCACTACCAAAGAAGTTTTTGCCCAAGAGGCTTTAGTGAGAGGGATGAACGAGGAACCTGCGAGTGAAATTTTAGGGCGGATCAATGATGAAAATCGTTATCGCTTTGATCAAGCATGTCGAGTCAAAGCAGTTCAATTGGGGGCGAAGCTAAATGTTAAATCTTTTGTCAGTATTAATTTCTTACCTAATGCAGTTTATAGCCCTGAACTATGTATTCGCACAACTCTTGAAGCTGCCGAAACCTTTGGGTTTCCAGTTGACCAGATAATCTTTGAGATTACTGAAGGGGAGAAAATACAGGATCATGGGCATCTTCGAGAAATTGTCCAATACTATCGTCAGCAAGGTTTTTTAACGGCGATTGATGACTTTGGGGCTGGATACTCAGGACTCAACTTATTAGCTGAGTTTCAAACTGATTTAGTCAAATTAGATATGGGTCTAATCCGCCATATTGATCAAAATAAGGGTCGCCAAGCGATCGTTAAAAGAATTATTCAAGTATGCAATGAGTTAGATATTAAAGTAATCGCTGAAGGCGTTGAAACATACGAAGAGCTAAGTATTCTCAAGTCTTTCGGCATTGAGCTATTCCAAGGGTATTATTTTGCTAAGCCGAAATTTCAAGGTTTAGCACCCCTCAATAATCTATATAGCAAAGCAAGTTTTGCTTAGGACATCAAACCCAAGAATTGATTGGCGGCGCTTCGCGCCGCCAATCAATTCTTGGGTTTTAGTTTGTACTAGCTAACTCTTTTTTTGCTATAAGTCAAAACAATAGAAAAATAATTGATTTTCCCTATTAGCTTTTTTGACCTTATATCTTCACAGAAATTGACATTTGTTGACATTTATATAACGTTTCAACCTCGATATATCACTCTATTTATAGATGACGATCCCCATCAGTCAACCTAGTGTGAATATTGATAGACCTCAAAATGTAGAATTCAAGTAATAAGCATGATTCATCAATTAGCAGTTCGCTTAGGTGTATCGTGTGTGCTACTCGCAACCCTGCCTCTTGCTACAGATGAAATAGTTAAGTATGTTCAAGCTCCTCATATTTTTTCAGGAATTGGAGCGATCGCCTCATGCATTGGAGCCTGTGTGCCAGTTTTAACTCTATTTCGCAATTCTGATTAAGCCCAGCGACCAATCACAATCCTCACAGTCCCATCTTCTAGTAACTCTTGCTGCTCGATCGCAAAACCTTGTTGGGTAGCACTCTCTAAGACCATTTGAGCCGCATATTGCTGATTTAATTCTCCTAGAAATTCCTCAACATTCATTGCTATGCCCCACATGTCAGCAATGAGTTCATAGCGATCGCCTACTTTCCGAAAGCCAATGTCATAGCCATTAGGCATGGGGATCACATAGTCGGCTGTAGTAGCATTGCCAAGGTATCCACGCACTAAAGTGTTTTGCTTGACAGGATAGCCTAACGATTGCAACGCCTGCTCAAGCAAGCCACCATTTTTAATTTCGATGGTGATCGTAGTAAAGTGGGACATAAAATTAAAAATAATGGGAGCGCAAAGCACTACTTTTATTCTAAGTTAATTGCAAATTTTCGTAGTTCTTGAAGCAATTGCTCATCATTAGACGCAGTCCTTGCCCCAGACTCAGCAGCCCATTGTTTGAGGGATTCGATTTGCTGAGATGCGATCGCCGCTAATGGGACAGTCTCTTCGATTGCACTAACGATATCTTCAGTGGTGAAATCTTCACGGTTACCACTACTGCCACGACCAAAAGCCCGATGAATACCATCGATTATTACTTGCTCTATTTCTGCCCCACTAAAGTTTTTAGTATGCCGAGATAGGAGCATCATGTCAAATTCCCTTATACGGCTAGGGCGTAGTTTTTGTAAATGCACCTTAAAAATTTCTTGCCGTTCGGATTCGGTCGGTAAATTCAAAAAGAATATTTCATCAAATCTACCTTTTCGCAAAAGTTCGGCTGGCAAAATTCGGACATTATTAGCTGTGGCAACAATAAAAACAGGAGCAGTTTTTTCTTGCATCCATGTGATCAATGAACCAAAGACACGACGGCTAGCACCAGAGTCTCCATCAATGGAAATATTGGTATTACCAAATGCTTTATCAATCTCGTCAATCCACAGTACACAAGGAGCAGTTGCCTCTGCAAGCTGAATCATCTGTCGCATTCGACTCTCACTCTCACCCACGAAACTCCCAAATAGTCTTCCAATATCAAGACGTAATAGTGGTAAACGCCATTCGTTAGCGATTGTTTTTGCAGATAAAGACTTGCCAGTGCCTTGAATACCGACTAATAAAACACCCTTGGGAGTGGGAATGCCGTAGCGCTTTGCCTCTTCCGTAAAAGCATCACGCCGAATCCTTACCCATTGCTTGAGATTATCTAATCCACCCACATTTTTTAGCGATTCGTTAACGTTAAAAAATTCTAAAATCCCAGTCTGTCTGATTGCTTGTTGCTTTTCAGCAAGTACAGCATCAATATCAGCATCGTTAACCTGCTCTTTTTCAGCGATCGCTTTAGCTAACACTCTTTGAATGCGGGTACGGCTTAACCCCTGACAAGCCTTGACTAATTGCTCCAAGGCTAATTTGGACAAATTCAGTTTATTTGGTGAGATTTTTTGATTGATCAAATATTCGATTTCGGCGATCGCAGGCAAGGGAAAATCGATCGCTGTAATTTCTTCGGTCAATTCAGATGATATTTCTAAAATATGGCTAGTTAGAGCGATAGTGCGGCGATCAAGCTTAAGATCGCGAGCCAAGTTTTTTAACTCACGGATAATCGGAATGTTGCGCTCGTGATGAGGATATTTGAGAACTGGATGCAAATCACGCAATACATATAAAACATTATCGCCATCCTTGGTTGCCTTATCCCGTTGAGCAATTCGTGACAAAGCCGCCATCACCGAGCCTTTATCCGCATTATTGTCACTCCAGCCTCTAGCAATGTCCCAAAACAAAATTCTGCGGCTAGGACTAGATTGCAGAGCCACCTCTGTCAGAATATCTTCGACTGGTTCTTCTTCGGCGGTAACTATATATATAAGCGGATATTTGGCACGAAGTAAGAGATCAAACTGCCCTATCAGAGATTGATAGACTCTGCTTTTGCTCTGAGATAGTGAAGCTTTTGGCGATTGTGGCGACATATGGGCAAGTATAGCAATAAGCAAATTAGGGTGGGCATTGCCCACCCTAATTCTGATTTACATTATAAAAACCAATTTTAGTGTTTCAGCACCAAAGGTTCTGGAAACACACATCAATTACCGATCAAATGAACCACAAGAAAAAGGTAAAAAGTGTTGGAGAGAAACACTTTCTGCCTTTTTCTTAGTCTAGGGTTGAGCGAAAAATGCTGTAATTAGGCTGCGGTGAGTACTTGCTCTTCGAGTTTAGCTAGTCTATCAGCGAGTAGCTCCTCTAAGATGACGAGCGCTTTAGAGAAGCCTTTGATTCCTTCATCAAGCTTTTCCGAAGCCATGCGATCTGCTTCATGCATTGACTCAAAAGTTGCCTTATCCATAGGAATTTGGGCAAGATCTGACTGAGAAGCAATTTCGGGATCAAGTTTGCGTACTAGTTCACCTTGGGTATGGTGTAACTCATCCAGTAAAGCAGGGGAAATTGTTAACAAATCACAGCCTGCCAATTCCACAATCTCGCCCATATTACGAAAACTTGCGCCCATAATTTCGGTTTTATAACTAAACTTTTTGTAGTAGTTATAAATTCTGGCAACTGATAATACTCCTGGATCTTCAGCAGCAGGATAGCTATCTCTACCTGTATCTTTTTTGTACCAATCTAGAATCCGTCCTACAAAAGGCGAAATTAATTTTACGCCTGCCTCAGCACAGGCAATCGCTTGATGTAGCCCAAATAGCAAAGTCAAATTGCAATGAATACCTTCTTTCTCAAGAAACTCAGCAGCTTTAATCCCTTCCCAAGTTGACGCAATTTTGATCAAGATGCGATCGCGGGAAATACCATGAGCCTCATACTGTGAAATTAAATAATGTGCTTTAGCGATCGTTGCTTCAGTGTTATAGGACAGACGCGCATCCACCTCCGTAGAAACACGACCAGGGATAATTTGCAAAATCTTTATACCAAAGGAGATCGCTAAGCGATCAAAGGCTAAGGAAACCACTTGAGCTGATGAGGCATCTTTGCCCAAATCTTTTCGGGCTTCAATTATGGTCTCATCCACAATTTCCTGATATTGGGGCATTTGAGCTGCCGCTGTAATCAAAGAAGGATTTGTAGTTGCATCTTGAGGTTTTACCATCTCAATCGCATGGATATCCCCTGTATCTGCAACCACTATAGTCATTTCACGCAACTGATCGAGAAAACTTTTAGGCAAATCATTAGGCATAACGTCCTCCATAGCACCAGTCATAACTAGCTACCTTTGCACGCCTATCTTAGCCCTAACAATCTGGAGGATTATGTAACCTTTAGAGTAATTACAAGATCACTGTCTAAACAATCCATAAATTATGAAATTCGCGAATGCAGTGAAATATGAATTCGATATAGCTACTTGTGCCGCACGAAGAGAGGCACAAGTGGCGCAAAATTGCTCAGCGATTTTTACAATTTTGCGCGTTCGTCGAATTGAAGTTAATGAAGTTTTATTAAGAAAAGTGTAGAACTCTATGGATTAATAAACTTAGCTAACTTGTCTAAAATTGTTGCAGAGAGAAGCATTGAGCTAATTCGCGACATTCTAAACAATTGTTACAAAGACCCTTGAGCGACACAACCCTAAATCTATAATTACGACATCGTGGCTCAGCGTCTCTTGTACAGCAGTACTTATCTCATTCATAGATTCAGCACTATGGGAGAGCTAGCCTAATCGTTTAATCTACTTTGTCTTAACAGTCTGAGAGAGGAAAATTTACATGACAATGACTCCTCAAAAGCCAGACACAAAGGTAAAGGTAACGGTTGATCGTGACGTAGTACCAACTTCTTTCGAGAAGTGGGGACAGCCTGGTCACTTTGATCGCACCCTTAAGAAGGGACCAAAGACCACAACATGGATTTGGGATCTTCATGCCAATGTGCATGACTTTGACAGTTTCACAACCGAAGAAGATACTGCCCGTAAGATCTTCTCCGCTCATTTTGGGCATCTAGGCATCATCTTTATTTGGCTCAGTGGTATGTACTACCACGGAGCAAAGTTCTCTAACTACACCGCTTGGTTGTCTGATCCCGTCGGCATCAAGCCCAGCGCTCAAGTGGTCTGGAATGTTGTTGGTCAAGATATCTTGAACGGCGATGTTGGCGGCGGTTTCCAAGGTATTCAAATCACCTCTGGTTTGTTCCACCTTTGGAGAGCATCGGGTATCACCACGGAGTATCAACTCCTCTGCACCGCAATTGGTGGTTTGGTGATGGCTGGTTTAATGTTCTTCGCTGGTTGGTTCCACTACCACAAGGCAGCACCTAAACTTGAGTGGTTTAAGAATGCTGAATCGATGATGAACCACCACTTGGCTGGTTTGTTTGGTTTGGGCTCACTTTCTTGGGCTGGACATCAGATCCATGTATCGATTCCTATCAACTATTACCTTGATAAGGGCGTGCCTGCAAGTGAGATTCCTTTGCCCCATGAGTTTTTGTTCAATACTGACTTGATGGCAAAAATCTTCCCTAGCTTTGCTCAGGGTTTAACACCTTTCTTCACTTTGAACTGGGGTGCTTATTCAGATTTCTTGACTTTCAAGGGAGGCTTGAATCCTCAAACTGGCTCTTTGTGGCTAACTGACCAAGCTCACCATCACTTAGCCCTAGCGGTTATGTTCATTGTGGCTGGTCATATGTATCGCACCAACTTTGGTATTGGTCATAGCATGAAAGAAATGCTAGATGCTCATAGCGGCGATACTGTGATGTTTGGTAGCCATAAAGGTTTGTATGAGATTTTGACCAGCTCTTGGCACGCTCAATTAGCTGTCAACCTAGCGATCGGTGGTTCTGTAAGCATCATCACTGCTCAGCATATGTATG
>Ga0172367_10003769_pt1 | contig 19305 bp, 20 predicted proteins | sample Lak10m_FD_114542 | JGI IMG/M metagenome (GOLD analysis project Ga0172367, IMG submission 114542) | Freshwater microbial communities from Kabuno Bay, South-Kivu, Congo - kab_022012_10m | ecosystem: Environmental > Aquatic > Freshwater > Lake | place: Democratic Republic of the Congo: South-Kivu...
CCATTTGATATAGTCCTTTGTAAATTTTTGAAATAAATAAAGGAGATAGGCCTCTATGCCTACACTAAATCAACTAGTCAGAAAGCCTAGAACAAAGGCTAAAGTAAAATCAAAATCACAAGCTTTGAAGAGATGCCCTCAAAGAAGGGGTGTTTGTCTTCAAGTGAAGACTCAAACTCCAAAAAAGCCTAACTCTGCGCTTAGAAAAGTGGCAAGAGTTAAACTTTCTAATGGGATCGAAATTTCTGCTTATATTGGCGGTGAAGGTCATAACCTTCAAGAGCACAGCATGGTTCTTGTTCGCGGCGGTAAAGTAGCTGACCTTCCAGGGGTTAGATATCACATAGTTCGCGGTGCATTGGATTGTGCAGCTGTTAAAGACAGAAAGCAGGGTCGCTCAAAATATGGCGCGAAAAAAGGAAAATAATATTCACCACAAGCAATAGGGTTAAGGAAAAACTATGTCAAGAAGAAGAAAAGCTGAAAAACGACCTGTAGAGCCAGATTACAAATACGGCAACCAAGAGGTTACAAAATTCATCCGTAAAGTTATGCTTGATGGTAAGAAATCACTTGCCACAAAAATTGTTTACAATGCGATTGAAAAATTTAGCTCAAGAGTCAATGCCACAGGAACAGAAAGTGAGCTTGAGGCCTTTTTAAAAGCATTGGAAAATGCATCTCCTCACGTTGAAGTGAAATCAAGAAGAATCGGTGGGGCAACCTACCAAGTTCCAATTGAAATTAACCCAAGCAGAAAACTCTCTCTTGCGATGAAATGGGTGATTGGATTTTCAAAGAAAAAAGCAGGAAGATCGATGATTGACGGACTTGCTCAAGAACTGCAAGATTGTTACAATGGTCAGGGAGCTTCTGTAAAAAAACGAGACGAAGTGCATAGAATGGCAGAGGCTAACAAAGCATTTGCTCATTACAAGTGGTAGAGATGTGATCCTTTCAGCAGAAAGGATCCTAATTTTTTCTACATATTTTGTAGATCGTGATAAGTAATTACTTATCATAAGAACAGGAATTAAAGGTGTAGCTTTGCTACATCGAAGAAAAAGGTCTATTCAAAGCCGCAATAGATGTGAGAATTGAATAGAGAAAAAGAAAAAGGACACAAAAGATATGGCAAGAGGCGAGAAGGACCAACTAAAAAACCTAAGAAACATTGGTATCATGGCTCACATTGATGCAGGAAAGACAACTGTAACTGAGCGAATTTTGTTCTACACTGGTAAATCACACAAAATCGGTGAAGTGCACGAAGGTGCAGCAACTATGGACTGGATGGTTCAAGAGCAAGAACGTGGGATTACAATTACCAGTGCTTGTACTACGGTTTACTGGGGCGATTCCAAAATCAATATTATTGACACTCCAGGACACGTTGACTTTACTATCGAAGTAGAGCGCTCCTTACGTGTACTAGATGGTGCAATTGCTGTGTTTTCTGCTGTTGATGGTGTTCAACCTCAGTCAGAAACTGTTTGGAGACAAGCAAATCGTTACAAAGTTCCAAGAATTGCTTTCATCAATAAAATGGATAGAGTAGGTGCAGATTATGATATGTGCATTGCAACGATGAAAGAGAAACTTGGTGCAAATGCAATTGCTATGCACATTCCAATTGGCTCTGAGGGCGATTTTGAAGGAATGGTTGATATTGTTGCAATGAAAGCCTATCACTTTACATCTGAAAAAATCGGTGATGACTATGAAACTCGTGAAGTCCCTGCCCATTTACTAGCCAAGGCAAAAGAGCTAAGATCTGCGCTTCTTGATGAGCTTGCCACTATTGATGATTCAAATGAAGATTTCATGAATAAAGTACTTGAAAATCCAGATGCATTAACGGTTGAAGAGATCAATAAAGTAATCAGAAAAGGTGTTTGCGAACTGAAAATGTTCCCTGTATTATGTGGTACAGCTTTTAAAAACAAAGGTTTACAACCACTTCTAGACAACATTGTTGCTTGGTTGCCATCTCCTCTTGATCGAGGTGTAATCAGAGGATTTGATGCTGAAGGCCAAAATGAGTTCGAACTTAAGCCTCAAGATGATGAAAAGCTTGCTATGCTTGCTTTTAAGATCATGACTGACCCATATGTAGGTCGTTTAACATTTGTGAGAGTGTATTCAGGAACGGTGAAAAAAGGTATGGCTTTATTTAACTCTACAAAAGGGAAGAAAGAAAGAATTTCAAGACTTCTTGAGATGCATGCTAATGAGCGTAAAGATAAAGATGAATTTTATACAGGGGATATTTTAGCTGTAATTGGTCTAAAACAATCCACTACTGGTGACACTCTTTGTTTAGATGAAGCTCCGTTAATCCTTGAGAAGATGTCATTTCCTGAGCCAGTTATTTCAATGGCCATTGAACCAAAATCAAAGCCTGATAGAGAGAAACTATCTGTAGCATTAAGCGCTCTTTCTGAGGAAGATCCAACATTTAGAGTATCTACAAACGAAGAGACTGGTCAGACAATTATTGCTGGTATGGGAGAGCTTCACCTTGATGTGTTAAGGGATCGGATGATTCGTGAGTTTAAGGTAGAGGCAAATGTAGGCGCCCCAGAAGTATCTTACAGAGAGGCTCTTACTACATCTATCAAGCATGAACAAAAATATGTTAAGCAAACTGGTGGACGTGGTCAATACGCTCACGTGGTCCTTGAAATTGAGCCTAATGAAACTGGAAAAGGTAACGAAGTAGTAAGTAAAATCGTCGGAGGGGTAATTCCTAAAGAGTACATTAACTCTTGTATCAAGGGTATTGAAGAAGGTCTTGCCGCTGGGGTTCTTGCTGGCTATCCTCTTGTCGATGCAAAAGTTGCAATTGTATTTGGATCTTACCATGAGGTGGATTCAAGTGAAATGGCCTTTAAGATTTGTTCTCAAATGGCTTTAAGAGAAGGGGCAAGAAAATGTAGTCCAATGATTTTAGAACCAATCATGAAGGTATGTGTAAGAACACCTGAGACTTCTTTAGGAGATGTCATTGGTGACTTAAATAGACGCCGAGGAAAGATTTTAAACCAATCTCAAGTGGGTAAAACCGGAGAAATTGAGTCTGAAGTTCCTTTATCACAAATGTTTGGGTATTCAACAGACATTAGATCGATAACATCAGGAAGGGGTGAATTTACAATGGAGCCTAGTCATTTCGAAAAAGTGCCGAAAGCTGTACAAGATAAAATAGTTAAAACGACGACATAAGGAGCGAGCTAAACATGGCAGTAGCTAAAAAACAAAAAATACGAATTCGTCTTAAAGGTTATGACCATAAGATTGTGGACAATGCATCTTCTGAAATAGCTGAAATAGCTAGACGTTCTGGAGCAACCGTAATTGGACCAATTCCGTTACCAACAAAAATTGAGGTGCAAACAATTCTTCGTTCACCACACGTTCACAAGAAATCTCGTGATCAGTTTGAAATAAGAACACATAAGCGCATGATTGATATCTTAAGCCCAACTGCAGACACAGTAGAGCGTTTAAGAAAGCATTCAGTAGCAAGTGGCGTTGATATTGCTATCACAACTGCTGGTTAATAAGACCTAACGTATCGACAAATAAATGGCAAGATTCTTACAATCTTGCCTTTTTGTTTAACTAACTCCCCTTACGCTCTTTTGGGTGATCTATGCACCTTATTTTTGTATTCTCTCACTGATCTTTGTCTACTTTAGCAAGCTTTACTTGCCGGTGGTAATCTATTGTTTAAATTCATCTTGCGTTAGATAAGTAACTAACGTTAAGATTCAACCATGAAATCATTTTTTACCTATATTTGCCTTCTTACGTTAGCTTTTTCAAAGCCAAAAGTTTTACATCTTACTTTCCATCAAGGGTGCGCAGGTGAAGTTGCATACCTTTGCAAGATGTTTGATTTAGAATTAGAGACATGGGCCATTCTTGACCAACCTGACGGATTTTTAGATCCACTAGAGTCTGCAAATTCAAATTATCTTATGGTTCATGATAAAGCTAATCGAATTTTTCAAAAGCACAAAAAAACTTTTGAAAGCTATGATCTAATTATAACCTCAGATATTACCCCTCTTTCAAGAATTTTCTTACAGAATAATTGGAAAAAACCTTTACTTATCTGGGTGTGTAACAGATTTGATATAAACACCCAGCGCTTTGGGTCTATGGTATTTCCAGATGCTGAATATCTACAACTATTTAGTGAGGCTGGAAACTTAGAAAATGTAGCTATTGTCGGTTATACAAACTTTGAAAAGGTTCATGCAGAAAAAAATCGAGAGATATACTCGATACAAACAATAATTCCCCCTACTGGAATGAATGATGTGACCAAAGGGTATGAAGAAATTCCCAAACAACTACTAAAAGAGGAAAATTTTTTTGTTAGAAACTACATTAATGAAAAATCTCTATCTTTAACCAGAAAATTAAAACAGCTAGATATTCCCTATTATTGTGGAGCTTATGCTGGAAGTGTTGATTTAAAGGATTTTAAAGGGATGATACATATTCCTGCTGTGATGGGGAATTTTCATCTTTGGGAAAATCTACGTCAGGGAATCATTCACTTTATCCCTTCGAAGCAATTTTACCAGTCATTATACTCTACTAGAAAAATACAGTTTTGGGATTGGTGCACTCCCTATAGACGTTTTTCACATCTACCGATAGCGGAGGTATTTGACAATTGTGACTGGTATAATGAAAAGCTCTCTCCCCTCTTTGTTTTTTTTGATTCCTTTGATGATCTTAAGGAAAAGATTGAAAACACTGAGCACGTACAAAAAAAAGAGACAATTATTTCCTGGCATAAAGAACATGTCCTTTATTGTCTAAATTCATGGGCCCCTATCTTTAATCGATTAGTAGGAACAAAGAGGAAGACCTTTATCTGGAAAGAAGGTGAAGTCTACTCTGTTCGATCATAATTATGATGAGAGATGAAGTCAAACTTAAAGGGATATTTATGTGCCACAGATTTTGCATCTTGCATTACCCTTATATCTCTTTTTATAACCAAATCAGGATAAAAGTGTAAACAGAAATGATAATAGATCATATATTCTGAAGCGCCGGCGTAAAATCCCCTGCTATTTGGTCTTTCAGAGTTTTTAACAATATTACAAAAGGCTTTCCAAAGAGGCTTATCATGGAGCTGCTCGACTCTTTCAAATAGATCATCCAAAATAATCTTTGAAAAGACCATATGGTGTACTACAGGATTTTCCCCCCTATTTACAACAGATAGTTCTGGAACAAAATCCTTCATGTGTGTGTAATAAGGCTCTATGCTACATCCCTTTTTTTGGTAATCTAAATAGACTTTATCCTCTTGGGCAAACCTCATAAAGTGATTGGGGACAGTATCTGCATCCATGATTAAAAAATTGTCAGAAAGATTTGTCTCCACCTTTGCAGCATAAAACTTAAGTACCTGTTGATAGTACCACCCTCGTCGAACGTGGTTTCCAATGCCCCCCTTTCCACCAAGTTCATTTCCAACATCCTCAATAGTAAAAGGAAAACGCGCTTCATCGATCCAATGGGCTTGATCTGTTACAGGCTCTTTAGAAATTACATAAAACTCTTCCGCATCAGTAATGTACATTTTTAATTTTTTAATCACGATTTCTATAGTCTCAGCATCCTTTTTATGTACCGGGATGACGATATCTAGTCCAAATACTGTTATAGATCCAAGTAAAACCAAAGCATATAATTTCTTCATTTACCTTACCCTCAATAAAATAAACAGTATAACGCAAAGAAAAATTAATCAAAAGAAATTTTAGATTTGATCTGCATCAAGTGCCTGAGGTCGCTCTTGTACACGCAATACCTTTCCGATAACCACCCCATCTTTGATATAAAAGTAATAATAGCGCGCCTCAATGATTTCTTCATTCAAAGAGATTCGTTCTATATAAGTAAAAATTTCTGTTCCATCATCTTTTAATTCAATGGTAACCGGCGGACCAAACGATCGAAGAATTTGCTCTCTTGTTTCCCCATCTTGCACCTGAAGATAACTTCCCATGGTAACTATTGGGGCAGATCTTAAAGCGCAGCTGCTAAGATCTGCAAGAATTGTAAATATGATACAGAGCCTAAGAAGGGACATTTTCATAACTTGTGAGTCTTCCTCTAATTTTTGTTCGCATAGATGATCCTGTGGCATATTCCCCAAAAAAAATCAGCTCCCCATCTTTTTTAAGTTCAATGGATTCATAGCCATGGAAATGAAGATCGGCACTTACAACATCCCAGCCAATAAAATTATCTTTAAAAAAGCCAGAACCTTCCACATGACCCCAGTTAACACCTGCAATCAGCATGTGAAATTTATTATTTCTATGCATCGTAAGCGTATAAAAATTTTCCATCGCTTCTTCTGCGCTATCTAATTTGATGAGTGTAGTAAACTCAAGGATCGGACTTTTTTCATGTACATTTTTCATCAGTATTTTCATCACCATAGGATAAGTTTCATTTTCATCTTCGATGACAATTGTCCCCTCTCCTATCCAGCGATTCTTTCTGAAAAATTCAAAATACTTCAAAATGTAAACCTTCTTGCATATATGCTTTGCAAAAGACCTAAAGCGATAAACGTTGCTATCACTGAAGACCCTCCGTATGTTACTAAAATTAAGGGTACCCCGGTAATAGGCAAAAATCCGCACATCATGCCAATATTAATGATCACATGCATCGCAATATAGATCGCAATTCCAGATGCAAGCAACCGACCAAAGTAGTCCCTTGCAACCCCTGTTACCTGAAAACTAAAATAAATTAAACTAAAAAATAAGAATAGAAGGATTAAAGATCCTACAAGGCCATATTCTTCAGCAAACGCAGGAAATACAGAATCTGTAAAACCGTAGGGAAGAAATTTATTTCCTGTATATTCACTTTTTAAAAACCCACTTCCAAAATAATGGCCCAGTCCAATTGCGGTTTGACCAGCCTTTTGATGAAATGTATCAGGATTTAACCGTTCATATTGGTACTCTTTCATCACTTTTGTAAAAAGTGGCCTCATATCCTCATGCGAAAAAATGCCCATATAAATTGAGAGTACAAAACTTAACACCAACATCCCCACTACACATAAGACTCGAAGAATACCTCCATCAATCCCTCCAATATAAAACATCGACAATGCAATCGGACAAAGAACTAAGGCTGTCCCTAAATCTGGCTGCTTTAAAATGAGCACAAATGGGATAAAAACAATCAACGAACCCTTAACAAACGTTGAAAACCTTTTTACCTGCTCCATATTTCTTTCTAAATACCAGCTAAGGGTCACGACAACTACCAATTTAGCAATTTCTGAAGGTTGTAAGTCAAATGGTAAAAAGGGTAATCTGTACCATCTTCTTACATTGTGAATAGCTGGGGTAAAAAATAGTCCTAACAAAAGAAGGATAGTCCCAAGGTAGAAAAACCAAGTGTATTCACGTAATTTTCGATAGTCAAAGCACGCAAGAAAGAAAAAAATAAATAGCCCAAGAGCAAAGGCTCGTATCTGGTTTTTTGCAAGTTTTGTAAAAACAAATGATTCACTCATTTCAGGCTGTGATGTTGCTAAAATAACAGCAATACTTGATGCCATCAGTAAACAGACCACAAGAAGTAGACGAAGGTCGATTCTTCGCAGATATTTTGGTTCCCACATAGATTCTCATCATATAGAAATGCTTGATTATTGAGTATATTTGTATACAATAGATCCATGAAAAAATTACACTTTTCTACGATTGACTCCACTCACCTTTTTGCAAAAAGGAATCTAAGCCGATTTACAAATGATCCTATCACAGTCATCACGGCAGATTTTCAAACAGCAGGAACAGGCAGCAGACGTAATAAGTGGATTGCCCCAAAAAGTAGCTCTCTTTTACTCACTTTTGTCTTCCCTGCTCCTTCTAAAAAATTTCACCCCTACCTGGCAAACCTTTGCGCCTTATCCATGATCAATACCCTTTCATTTCTAAATATTGAAATCCTTTTTAAATATCCCAATGATTTAACGGTACATGGGAGAAAACTTGCTGGCTTTTTAGGTGAAATTTGTGACAATCAGTGCCTTTGCAGTGTGGGGCTAAATCTTTACCAAAGTGAAACTGACCTTGAATGTATCGATCAACCTGCAACATCACTTCTTATTGAAACTGGAAAAGCAACACCCCCCTCTGCCATTATAGATCCTTTCTTAGCCAAATTTTTTAACCATTTAGCTCAAGTAGGGCAAAACTTCAATCGTGGGATGAACTTTAGCTTTTAAAATGGAGGTAATTGCCGATAAGGTGGTTGATGAAGATGCATTACAAGAGGTACAATTTCCCTCATATTGGATTAACACAATCCCATTTTTTGTCAGATCTTTTACTTTGACATTACCCTCATCAAGGGCAACATAAGGTCTAATATCTTTTTCCATCACCTCTTCGATACAACGTATTTGATGCTCCTTCTCTAAGTCAAAAAAGCCCTCAATGCCTGATCCTTCCTTTGAAAAATCGATCAAAGCATCAGGAGTTGTAAATTGTCGAGGGACAAGCTCAGATACAATTTCTGTATAAGAATCAAGGAGATGATTCACATAACGGGAGATAAACCGTATATAGTCTCCCACATCGGCATCGTCATACAAATCAGCTACTTCATAGGCAGAAATTGCATCTAACAAATCATCGGCACGCACTTTTGAAACTTTTTTGATATCCTTGTCTAAGATAAGCTCTCCAAGCGCTTCAAGTAAAGCTATCATAAATGTAGGAGCCTGTAAACAATATTTCATATCTGTAAACATTTGTTTTTCAGCATTGTAAGTAATATCGATCTTGTACTGTATTCCTAATTTTTCATCTGAAAACTCTCTACCACTGCATCTTTTTGCATGCCTATGTTCAACAATCAGTTTTCTCATCTTGGTACTATAAAGATCCCAAAACAAATGGTGAGGGCTTTTTTTACTCATAGCTAAATTCCTGTATCATTTTGGCAGTATCTATTATTTGATCCACGGTAGAAAAAATATGTTCTTTTGAGTTCATCAATGAAAAGGTAAGGGTCACCGCTTCTTCTGCCCTCTCCACAAAAATCCCTTTTTCTCTAAGAAAATAGGCTAAATTTTCTGCACAAACGGCTTTGAAGGAAAAACACAACCGATCAAAAAGGTACCCAGAGCCTTTATTCAAAACAGTGCAGTAAGCGCTGCTATTTTCTAAACGATCGATCACCTCACTTTTTATGACGGCATACTCCATAGGAGAAAGATCCATGGTTTCTACCGACTCTTCTGCAAAGGCAGCTAATGCAAAAAATTCCTGTAAAGAATACTCAGCCTCTTGCATATCGGTTGTTTTGACAGCTGCTGCTGTGATATTTTTATGCGTAAACAGTAAAAGATCAATGCTCATATCTTGAAACCTAAAAAAAACCTTCCCTACAGTATCTGTTCCATCTACTAATAGAAATAATTCCTTTTCCTTGCAAAGAGCTGCTATGTCAAACATCGGAGCTATTGCCCCCGTTAAAGGATCTGCCCAGGAAAGAAATACCGCAAGAGTTCTAGGAGAGATGGCTAAGTCAAGTGTCTCTTTAGTTATTCTACCCTTTTGGTCAAGCTCCACCTCTTTACAACTTAAGCCTAATCGCCCAGCCGCTTGTAATAGATCACGTATTGGCCCCTTTTCTGTTTTAGGAATCAAAATAACAGTTTTGCCATTTCTTTGCGCCTTTGGCATCAACACCTGGTAAATAGCTCTGAGTAACGCCTCATTTTTCGAAGGATAAAAAAGGAGTCGATCCCCACCTTTTGCTCCAATTAGATCGATTATAGATTCTTTAGCCTTTTTTATGTGCTTTTGCACCATTTTCCTTTCCAAGTGCTGAAAAGCCTTTTCAAAACCCTCAGCTTTTACATACGCATCTTTAACTCTTGAGGATATCATAGAGCACCTGCTTTAAATATTTGATTTTCGTACTGAAAGATCAAAGGTGTTCCAGTTTTAATCTCATAGCCTGCAATATCGTGTTCAGAAATATGCATCAGCTCTTTGACAATCCCTCGCAAAGAATTCCCGTGAGCTACAATTAACACCGTCTTTCCTTCTTGCACCTTTGGTAAAATCTCCCGATCAAAGTAGGGTAAAGCTCGCTCTATCGTCATTTTCAAACTCTCTCCCCCTGGGGGTATGGTGGCAAAGCTTCGTCTATACTGCATAAACTTTTCTTCACCCACCTCCTTTTTTAGCTCTTCTTTATTCTTTCCTTGAAAATTTCCATAACAGCGTTCGTTTAATTCTTTAGAAATAGTTGCCGCAATTACCCCGCTTTTCACCCCTGGCTCATAGGCTTTATCCTGGGGGTGCGCTAAATAAAGAATACGTCCATCTTCATTTTCAAGCATAATTAGTTGCAAGGTCATTTGGGCTCTTGAAAGCTCTGAGGTATAAATGTGGTCAAAGATTATTTTTGACAAAAGCCTTCCTGCCTCTTGCGCTTCTTCGATCCCCTTTTTTGAAAGGGAAACATCTACCCATCCAGTAAAAATATTTTTCTTATTCCATACGGACTCTCCGTGACGGACCAAAATTAGTTTCCCCATTTACCTATATTCTCTTTTTGTAAATTTGTCTCTATGGTAACATATTTAGAAAATATAGGGAAATGATCTTACTATGGCAAAAATTCGTTTAAATAAAATTTTAGCAAATGCTGGGGTTGCAAGTAGAAGAAGCGCAGATCTTCTCATAGAAGAGGGAAGAGTTACCCTAAATGGACATATTTGTACCGAATTAGGCACATTAGCTGATCCAATAAAAGATTATATATCTGTTGATGGTAAATCGCTTTCTAAAGTTCCCCCAAAACAAGTGACCTATCTTTTGAATAAGCCAGCTGGATATATTTGTAGCAACAAACAGGTGGGAACAGACCCTTTAGCAATTGATCTTATAAGAGATAGAAAAGCAAGACTGTATACAGTTGGACGTCTTGATAAACACACTGAAGGATTAATCTTAGTTACTTCTGAAGGAAATTTTGCTAATCAAGTGATGCACCCTTCCTCAAATATTGAACGTCAATATTTTGCCACCACAAAGGAAGACATTACTATTAATGATTTAGAGCAAATAAAAAAAGGTACTTACATAGAAGGGAAAAAAGTGCAACCTGTCTCTGTGTTTAAAGTGAAGAAAAATGTGGTATCAATCACAGTAATGGAAGGGAAGAAACATGAGGTAAGGCTTCTTGTTGCTCGAACAGGTCTTAATATTTCACGATTAAAGCGGGTGCGCTTAGGAAATTTAGAGCTTGGAACCCTTCCTCGGGGCGCATACAGAATCTTAACGGCAAAAGAAAAGGCCTCTTTATTTGAAAAAAAATCTAGCTATAAAAAAGTCGCTAGCAGTACACTTTAAGCATGAATCTATTCTCTGCCTTATTTCCAAGTCCTCCCTTGTCCAATCTTCAAATTCATATGCAGAAGGTTTGCGCTTGCCTTGTTAAGCTAAAAGAACTTTGCGCTCTACGTTTAGAGGCTGATGTAAAAAAAATTGAAGAAATTGCAGCAATTATTTCTGAATTAGAGCATGATGCAGATCTTGTCAAAAATGATATTCGCTCTTCTTTACCCAAAAGTTTCCTTTTTTCTATTGATAGAATCAACTTTTTAGAAATTTTAAACCTTCAAGATAATTTAGCAGATGTAGCAGAAGATATCGCTGATCTTTTGATTTTAAAACCACTAACCACGTTTCCAGAAATTGAGAAAAAACTAAGCGAATATATCGATGCGAATTTAGACACCACTTGGATTTTAAAAGAAATTGTCTTTGAGCTTGACACTTTAATTGAAGCCTCTTTTGGCGGACCTATTGCCATAAAAATCTTAGGCCAAATTGAAGAAATTACTCAATTAGAACATGAGGCGGACCTAATAAGAAAGCAGCTAAAAAAAACTCTTTTTTCTCTTAGTGATAACCTCAGCTTCACAGACTTTACACTGTGGCTAAAATTTATCGAAGCTATTGGGCTTATATCTCATAATGCTGAAAAAGAAGCTATTAGAATTGGAATGTTACTAAATATAAAGTGAGTGTATGGAAATATTTTTAATCGCTCTTGCTCTAATCATTGGGTTTTACATGCTATGGAATATCGGAGCAAACGATGTAGCCAATGCAGTAGGAACATCCATTGGGTCAGGTGCAATAACACTAAAAAAAGCAATTCTTATTGCAGCTTTACTTGAATTTGGTGGGGCAGTTCTGTTAGGGTCAAACGTATCTGAAACGATACAAAAGGGGATTATCGACCCCGAAATGTTTCAAGACATACCAGCTGTTTTTATTAAAGGAATGCTTTCTTCCTTACTGGCAACTTCTATCTGGCTACAAATTGCCACCTTTTTTAAGTGGCCTGTATCTGCAACTCATGCAATTGTTGGCGCCGTAATGGGCTTTGGTATTCTCGTCGGGGGCTTTGAAGTGGTGCAATGGACAGAGGTGATAAAGATTTCCTTAAGCTGGGTGATCTCTCCAACTCTTTCAGGAGTTGTAGCGTTTCTTTTATTTTCATTTATTCAACGAAACATTCTTTTTTCCTTTAATCCATTACTATCAACACAAAGGCTTGCCCCCTATTTTGTGTTTGCTGTTTTGATGGTCTTTTGCGTATCTACTTTTCTTGGTGGTATAAAAAGTTTACATATAAACATGTCTTATATGTTTACGATGATTTTATCATTTGTAGTAAGTCTTATTGGAGCTCTCATTACGGCTTTGTTTTGTAAGTCAAAAACTAAAGATGCAAAAATGAGCTATGTGATTGCTGCAAAGTTTGATAGAAGGCTCACCTCTTTATTAAAGGTTCAAAAGAATTTAATTCGTGCAAGGCTGGTCTCAAAAGACGAAAATAAAGAAGGAATTTCTCTTTTACTCGCACAAACAGCTGATTTAATAAAAGAAACAAAAAATAAAGCCCCTTATCAAACAGAACTTGCTGCCGACTATCGTGGCGCTGAAGGAATTTTTGCGATGCTACAAGTTCTTACTGCGTGCTTTGTAGCCTTTGCTCATGGATCCAACGATGTAGCCAATGCAATCGGTCCAGTTGCAGGAATTATTAATGTCGTCAAAGATCCCACCTCATTATTAAAATCTACAACCATTTCTATGCCACTATTACTTTTTGGAGGAGTTGGAATTGTTATAGGACTTACTACCTATGGATTTAAAGTGATTGAAACAATTGGAAACAAAATAACACAACTTACCCCAACTCGTGGGTTTGCAGCAGAATTTGCAGCCGCATCTACGATTTTAATTGCTTCAAAACTTGGAATGCCCATCTCCACCACACACTCTATTGTAGGGGCAGTTCTTGGGGTAGGTCTTGCCAAAGGATTATCTGCACTTAATTTTGGCCTTATAAAGGAGATCTTTTTATCCTGGGTCCTTACCCTCCCCTCTGCTGCTATTTTTACCGTGATCATTTATGCAATTTTCTCCTTGTTTGTATAACAACTAATTGGTACATTTTTTTTATGCTAAAAAAGATCTACTTTTTTATTTTCCTATTCCTTGCAATTATTTTTTCTGCCTGCTCGGCTATGACCACAAAACAGCCCTTGCGAATTGGGATTGATCCAACCTTTCTATTCAGCCCTGTAGGGACAAAGCAAAATCTAGTCTATGCCTTCACAATGGAACTATTTACCGAGATTTTTAAAGGCACAAGGTACAGCCCAACCTACAAAGAGTTAAGTTTTGACAATAGCCTTGAATCATTATCCAATCATATTACCGATGTCATCATTTCCTCACTTTCTGAAGATATCATCACCGATAGCACATATAATTTTTCCTCAATGTTTCTTTCCCTAGGGGATGTACTAGTGACAAGGGTAGATGAACCACTAACAAATTTTAGCGATCTAAATGGTAAAATTATAGCTATTCAAAGGTGGCCTAATCTTATCTCTTTATTTAAAGATTACCCCGAAGTAAACCTCACCTACTATACCCTTATTCCAGATGTTCTTGAAAACATCTCTAACTACACTATTGATGGGGCCATTATCCCTTATCTATCCCTTGCCTCTCATTTATCTATGGAATATCAGCATCTTTTGAAAATAAACCCAAAAAAACTTACTAGCACAGGGCTTAGACTATTAACCCTTTCTGGAAAAAATGATGCAGTGATACAAACCTTTAATAAACAGCTGGCTTTGATGATTGAAAATGGCACCTTTGACACACTGATAGAAAAATGGAATCTTACTCTATAAAGCATCGATCTGATTCAGCAAATTCCTTATTAATTCGAGATAGAATTTCTTGATGTAAAGGACAAGGGGTAATCTCCCAAATCTTTTCTGCATAATTAGTGACAGAGACATCGGAAGAAAACAATCCCATAGAAGCCATATTCCATAAGGCCATTTTTGCCCATTTTTCTTTATCCTCATATAATTTTGCAGCTCTATCTTGCGCTTTAATATAATCGGCAAGATCGCCAAGTACTAAGTATTTATCTCTACTATCACCTATAATTAGGCTGTCGTGAATCAATTTAAGGACATTATCCTCTGCTTCATTGCTTGCAAATGTTCCATCAATGAGCGTATTCATCGCATCATGAATTTCGATATGATCTTTCATACACTGGATGGGATCATGAGATCCTTCGCTTTTAATGTTAGTCACTTGCTCTGCAGAAAATCCAAACAGAAAAGGCCAATTTTCATCTCCAACTGCCTTTCGCATTTCCACATTAGCCCCATCATCTGTGCCAATGGTAAGTGCCCCGTTAAGAGATAATTTCATATTACTTGTACCAGAGGCTTCCATCGAAGCTGTAGAAATTTGTTCCGATAAATCTGCTGCTGGAATAATTACTTCTGCTTTTGCCACATTGTAGTTTTCTACATAGACCAAACGTAGCTTTTCAGAAACTACTGGATCATCATGAATTTTTCTTCCAATCAAATAAATCAGTCGGATGATATTTTTTGCCATATCATAACCAGGGGCAGCTTTCCCACCAATAATCACTTTTCGCTTAATAGTTACAGAATCTTTGTTTTTTTTAATCCGATTATACAAAACAATCACATGTAAGGCATTCATTAATTGTCGTTTATATTCATGCACACGTTTAATTTGAACATCAAACATTGCTTCATTATCAAAAAATAACTCCTTTTCAATGTCTTTCTGATCAATCCCTTTTTCTTTTTTTGATTGGATAAAATTTTGCACCATTTTGTGCTTATTATCTCTTTTAATCTGTAAAAATCTTTGCCACACATCTTCTTTATGGATATGATCTTTCAGCTTTTCTATCTGCTTTAAATCTTTAATCCAATCCTTCCCAATCAATTCTATAAGCATTGCAGAAAGCTCTGGATTGCATTTATACAGCCACCTTCTTTGTGTCACCCCATTGGTCACATTGATGAATTTATCAGGAGTCATAATTGCAAAATCTTTAAATAACTTTTCTTTAATGATTGTTGTATGTAAAGCTGCTACCCCATTTACTTTATGAGAGCCAACAATTGCCAAATGAGCCATTCTCACCCTGCCATTTTCAATAATGGACATCCTACGTACTTTTTCTTCATCTCCAGGATAGAGTTCACGCAGCTTATTACAAAACAAATAGTTAAGCCGCTCTATGATACTATATTGAGCAGGTAAAATATCTTTAATATATTTAGCATCCCACTCCTCTAGCGACTCACGAAGGACTGTATGGTTGGTATAACTACAAACTTCTTTTACAACATCAAACGCTTCTATGAATTTGTAACCATAATTTCTCGTTAAAATAAGCATTAACTCTGCAATTATAAAGGCCGGATGGGTATCATTGATTTGAATGCGCGCTTTATCCCTAAAAGATGAAATAGTGCCAAAAATTTCCATATGCTGCCGAATGATATCTTGCAAAGATGCCGATACTAAGAGAAACTCTTGTTTGATCCTCATAATAAATCCAAGCATATTTTTATCATTTGGATATAACACATCGGTCAAAGACGTATTTATGACAGCTTCCCCAATATTTCCCTCATTAAAACTTTTTAGAGCAAAATTTTTAGGAGATTCTTTTGTCGTCCAAAGCCTTAACGTTAAGGTAGAATAATCATCTTTTCCCCCATATCCCACAATAGGAATATCATAAGGAATTGCCCTAACCTCATCATGGTTAGCAATACCATGAACAATTTCATCATGCTGATTTTTTCTTTCCACCAAACTTCCATGATATTGAACATTAACTGAATAACTATCACGACGAAGTTCCCAAGGATACTGATTTAACAGCCAATTATCACTGTTTTCAATTTGCACACCGGCCCATAGAGATTGTTCGAAAATCCCATATTGATATCGTAATCCATAACCCACTACTGGGTAATGATGCGTCGCTAGTGAATCTAAAAAGCAAGCAGCAAGTCTTCCTAAGCCCCCATTACCCAGTCCAGGCTCAGGCTCTGCCATCATGATAGCAGAAAAATCCTTTCCAAGAGCCTGTAGTACATTTTTGACAAGATCTACACTTGAAATATTGATGATATTGTTTATGGTCACTCTACCTGGAAGCCACTCAAGGGAAAGGTAATACACCCTTCGAGCTTGATAAGCTGCAGTTGACTGCCTTGTTGCTGCCCAATGAATCATGATCTGCTCTCGAAGTACATAGGCCAGTGCTCTAAACACTTCATCGTCACTTGCATCTTCAAATGCCTTTCCTATCATGCTAATAATGTAATGCTTAACCTGTTGCACTACTTTTCTAGTCTCTAGATCCATTTGAATTTTTTCCATTAAAAGTCCCTTAGCACAATATTTTCTTGTTAGAATTTTTTATAACATATAGATATTTATTCAACTATCTTTTCATTGATTAAATATTGCTTTTTTCTAATGGTTATGGAAAAAGGGTTAAACCATGACAAAAACATTTCCTCATATTGATCTATTACACGAACTTGAGGAATCACTTCAGCCTATTTTGTCGATTATTGAACCCTTACACTCTTACCTTTACTGCTTAAATGCAGGCACTGTCAAAAAAGATCGTTTAAAACCTTCAGGCTTTTATTTTCTTCTTGGAAATACAACTAACGGGGAATCTGGGACATCTGCAATGATTGAATTATACAAAGATGTAACCAGTATTTCGATCATACTGTCAGAAATTGAAAAGCAAAAAGCAGCTTTTGCCTCCTTTCAAAGTCTAAATTCTTTACTTTCTACAGCATTTGCGTTAAAAAATACCATTCCAGATATTTCTGCTGAAATTTGTAAAATCAAAGAAGATCAAGGGGTATTGTCCTCTAAGGTTATATGCAAAAAGCTCTTCCTCTACACCGAAAGTGTGCGCGCTCTTCTTGAAGAGCTTACCACGTTGAAATCCATACTATTAGAGGAGCTTCTTGCTTGCCATGACCCTTTTCTTACCAAAGAGCCTTTAGATATTAAAGGCGATCTTGAATAGATCTCTTGTATTAAATATGCTTTTTGGTACTAGTGTAGAGTATGGAAAATACTGTGTTTGTAATAAATTGCGGAAGCTCTTCGATCAAATTTCAATTGATCGATCCATCTTCTGAACATGTTCTTTTCAAAGGTCTTGCAGAAAATATTGGATCGGATCGATGCTGCATAAAATCAGGAGATAAAGAAGAAAAACTCCCGGGTAAAAGCTATATTGATGTGCTTGAAAAAATTCTTCGGCTGCTAGAGCCTTACAAGCAACATCTTGTGGCTATTGGACATAGAGTTGTTCATGGGGGAGAATATTTTTCTAAATCTGTGATCATCAATGACGATGTGCTTAAAAAAATCAAAAAATGTTCTCACTTGGCTCCTCTTCACAATCCGGTAAATGCTTTAGGGATCGAAGCTTCTTTACAAGCTTTTCCTCATGTACCAAATATTGCAGTATTTGATACCGCCTTTCATATGAGCATGCCTGAACATGCATATCTTTATGCTATTAATTATCAATTGTATCTAAAACATAAAATTCGTAAGTATGGGTTTCATGGCACCTCTCATAGATATATTTCTATTGCTGCAAAAAAGGTGCTCCCTGAATACAGACGTTTAATTATCGCTCATCTTGGCAATGGCTCAAGTGTCTGTGCGGTAAAAGATGGTCAAAGTGTCGATACAAGTATGGGGTTTACCCCGTTAGAAGGACTTGTGATGGGAACTAGATCAGGAGATGTTGATCCAAGCGTTATTCCTTTTCTATGCAAAGAATTACATCTTTCTGTAGATGAGGTGCTTACCGAGTTGAATTCAAAAAGTGGTCTGTTAGGAATTTCTGAAATCTCCAGTGATATGAGACTTTTGGAAGAAAAAGCTCTGCAAAATCATCCAAGAGCCATGCTTGCCATCGAAGTTTTTTGCTACAGACTTGCAAAGTATATCGCCTCTTATCAAGTTCCCCTTGGAGGCTGTGATGGATTAATTTTTACTGGAGGAATTGGAGAAAACTCCTCCACTATTCGATCAAAAGTGATTCACTATTTACCAAATTTTTCTATTAACGAAACTTTTCATAAACACCTCAAACGTGGTCAAAGCGGCATTATTTCAACGGATAAGTCCCCCTATATTGCAGTAATCCCTACAAATGAGGAACTATTAATCGCTAAAGATGCCGACATGTTAAGGAGAGAGCTTTGACAAAAATTATTCTCCTTAGCCCTGTAAATGTAAACGCAGGGGTATATACAACTTCTGAAGGACTTTTGCGTGCATTTGAAAATAGAGGGCTTAAAGCACACATACTTAGACCTATTGGAAGAGATCACCACCTAAACGATCCATCGCATCCTATGCCATACAGCACTATGATCGAATTACTCAGCAAAGGGGAAGAAGATACTATATTAGAATTTATCCTTACTTATAAAAAAAAAGAGAACCCAGTTTGTGACATTCTTCTCATTGAAGGGGTGTTAAATACGCAAAATCAAGGGTTTGGATCAAGATTAAATCAAAAGATAGCCTCAGCATTATCAGCTGATGTGATCTTGATCACCTCAGTTGGGAATCGATCGGTCAAAGAAGTGACCGAGGCATTAGAGATTGAAGCAAAATCTTTCGGAGGGATCGACAGCCCACATATATTAGGATGTATCCTAAATAAAGTAGGGGCCCCCACTGATAAGATGGGAAATACAAGAATTGATCTTTTTGATCCTCCAAAATCAACTGTTATCTCCTCTAATGCTTTTGCAAATTCTAAAATTAA
>Ga0172367_10003771_pt1 | contig 19299 bp, 27 predicted proteins | sample Lak10m_FD_114542 | JGI IMG/M metagenome (GOLD analysis project Ga0172367, IMG submission 114542) | Freshwater microbial communities from Kabuno Bay, South-Kivu, Congo - kab_022012_10m | ecosystem: Environmental > Aquatic > Freshwater > Lake | place: Democratic Republic of the Congo: South-Kivu...
ATCAACCACTCCGTAATATTCATAAGGAGATCGCCTTAAAACTGTTCCTTTATTATAAATATCAGAAACTTGGAGGTTGCCATTAACATCTAATTTATAACTCGGATTTGTCGTCCCAATCCCTAGCGACCCAAAAAAGAAATAAAAAGTCCTTGCGAACCTTGTCTTTTGTCTGCCTGTTTTACCATTAAAGTTGAGCTAATCTCTGTTTGATAAGGTATTAATTTACTTCTAAAATTGCCTTATAAATTGGCAAAAATGAGCGTCCAAGAACGGTTATAATGAAGCACTAACGAGCCGCTTTTTCACCAATTAACGCTATTATTTGGTTTAGTTGTAAAGAAATTTGTTTCTTCTTGTTCTAAAGTTGAAAATGTGATAATTTATAGCTATGGAGAATACTAAAACAAAGAAAAAATCAGACTATAAATTTATAGATTTATTTGCTGGAATAGGTGGTTTTCATTTAGCTTTCGAAGATGCGGGAGCGAAATGTGTTTTTGTTTCCGAATGGGACGAACCCGCTCGAAAGACTTATCAAAGAAATTTTGAAAAGAAATCTCCTGAAGTTTTTAAGAACGGATTTTTTAAAGGTGACATAACTAAAGTTAATCCGAAAGATATTCCCGACTTTGATGTTATTTGCGGCGGATTTCCTTGTCAGCCCTTTAGTCAATCCGGATTTAGAAAAGGATTTGCCGATAAACGGGGGAATTTATTTTTTCATATTGCAGAAATAATAAAAAAGAAAAAACCGAGAGCTTTTTTTCTGGAAAACGTTAGACACTTAATGAATCACGACGACGGAAAGACCTTTGCGACTATAAAAAAAATAATCGAAGAAGAGCTCGGCTATTCTTTTTATTATAAAATAGTTAAGGCGTCCGATTTTGGTTTGCCTCAACATCGCCCCCGATTGTTTATGGTCGGATTCAGAAATAAAAAAATAAAATTTGAGTTCCCGGAGCCAATAAAGTTAGAAAAAACAATGGCCGATGTTTTCCAAGGGAAATGTGATAAAAAAATTGGTTTTACCTTACGGGTTGGTGGTCGTGGTTCAAAAATAGAAGATAGACATAATTGGGACGCCTATTTAGTCGACGGAAAAACTAGAAAACTTATGCCAGAAGAGGGAAAAAGAATGATGGGCTTCCCCGAAGATTTTGTTTTTCCAGTTTCAGACGCTCAAGCTATGAAGCAGTTAGGAAATGCGGTCGCTGTTCCTGCAATAACGGCCTACGCCAAACAGATAATTAATACTCTTAAAAAATATGATAACGGGAAATAAAGGGGAATGGAGCGAATTTTATACTTTTTTAAAAGTTTTAGACGAACGAAAACTATTTTTTGCCGACGCTGATTTAAATAAAATAGAAGATAAATATTATCCTGTTATAAATATTGTTAGAGAAGAAGCGACTTCTACTAAAAAAATTTACGACTTAAGCGAAGAGGGTAAAATTAAAATCGTCAATTTTGACGATAGCTCACTTGGCGTTATTGATGCAAAAAAAGTAAAATCCAGTATCGCTAAAATATTTGAAAAAATGAAAACATCGTCGGGCTCTTTTTCAATAGCTGAAGCCGATGAGTTAGTGAATGAGCTTAAATGTACTCAAATAAAAGCTGGAAATTCCGATAAAGCTGATATAATAATGACAATTAAGGAGCAAATGTCCCCGATGTCGGTTGAAATGGGGTTTAGCATAAAGTCTATGTTAGGCGGAGCGGCAACTTTGCTTAACGCTTCTGGTTCGACTAATTTTGTTTATAAAATAGAGGGGTTTAAAGGGAATATTAATGAGGTTAATAAAATAGATTCCAGGTCAAAAGTTCGAGATAGAATAAAAATGATAGAAGAAAACGGTGGAAAAATAATTTTTGATTCTCTGGTAAGTGAAAAGTTTAAGAACAATTTAAAAAAGATAGATGTCGTATTTGCGGAAATTCTGGCCGCTTCTTTAAAGAATTTTTACGAGGGTAAGGGCTCGACTATAGCGGAAACTTGCCAATTTCTTGATCAAAACGATATTTTAAAAGTAAAATACGATTTGAATGAGAACGATTTTGAATATAAAATAAAAGCTTTTTTGCGTGCCGTGGCTCTTGGAATGGTTCCGAATAGAACTTGGGACGGTCTTAACGTAGCGCACGGCGGTTATTTAATAGTTAAAGAAGACGGCGATGTTGTCTGCTATCATCTTTATAATATGGACGCCTTTCAAAATTATCTTTTTAAAAATACTAAGTTTGAAACCCCAAGCACAACTCGACACGGATTCGGAGAAATTTATGAAAAAGACGGCGGTCAGTTTATCAATCTTAATTTACAGATAAGATTTTTAAAGTAGCTATTTTAATTTTTTATAAATTTAATTAATTTAAAATCATATGCCAAAATCAAAAACATCTCTCCGTGGCCGTGATGCCAAAACTGGAGAATTCACAACTGTGAAAGAAGCAAAAAAACATGCTAACACGCATATCGTTGAACGTGTTCCAAAACCTGGTTATGGAGACACAAAATAATATTATCTAAATTTACTGGGGTTCTGTCTCATTTCAGTTCTGATAGCGTCCCTCACTCTCCGCAGTTTGTCAATATCAGTGTTTTTAGCGCAGTTAGCTAGGATATCAAAGGGCTCTTTGAATTTAATCTTAGCTAATTTTTTGTTGGCAATAGAAATCTTCCAAAGTAGTCCAGAAAGTATTTTACGCTTGTCATCTAAATTAACTTTTAAAAATGCTTTTTTCTGCTTTTTCGGGCTTAAAAACAATTCTTTTGTGAGTTCCAAAGTTCTTTCTGTTAGTTCAACCGGTTGCTCGTTTTCTAGTCTTTTAATATTACTATTTAATTCTTCAATATTCTTTTTGATATTCGCTTCTTTGATAGAATAATCTTCTTTAGTAATCGCTTTGTCTAATAATAAATTAAACAACTCTTCTTTTCGGCTCTCTAATATTTTAATATTACTCATGATATTATTCTTCGCTTCGTTATTTGCTTGAATAGCCGGATTGCCATTAATTAATAATTCTCGACTATTACGATCCATTTCTTCAACTAATTCTTTGGGAACTACTAAATGATCAAAGACCTCAGCTAGAGTCTTTATGATATCTTCCTGTTTTATATAATGTTTATGCTCACTGCAATTTCCCCTAGCGCCAGTGCAGTAATAATAAACATATTTATTCTCCTTTCTTGTGGCTGTTAGCAGACAGCCACAAACATCGCAAACCATTAGCCCACTAAAAGGAAAATAAACTCGTTTTCTTTTCGGATGTTGTTTAATATTCATTACCATTTGGCATTTCTCAAATAATTCACGAGTTATTATTCTCTCATGTTTACCCTCATAGACTTTGCCGTGAAATTTCATTAGCCCGCAATAGAAACTCTCGTTGAGCATTTTATATATTTTGCTCTTATGGTATTTATAGCCAGCCCTACTTCTAAATTTTTCTTCATACATTAAATTAGCTAACTCTCTCGCCGTATATTCGCCGGTAGAGTAGAGCTCAAATATTCTTTTAACATATTTAGCCCTCGCCCTATCAACGACAATCCCGCCTTTGCCGTCGTTATAGTAACCAATGGGTGCTAAGTTAGGCCAAAGCCCTTTTTCTATCTTGGTTTGGATTCCTCTTTTTACATTTTTACTCAGATCTAGAATATACTGGTTAGCCATTGAGCCTTCAATGTTTAGCAAGAGAACATTATCACTCGGCAAGTATTGTCTATCGCTTGTCTGAATAGCCTTAATCTTGCCTTGTTGAAGCAACCACTGAATTTTCCCGCTATCTATTGGATTACGAGAGAGCCGGTCAATTTTCCAGCAGATAATGCCATAGCCCTCGGACTTGTCATTTTCTAGTAAATTAATCATCTCCGAAAATAAGGGTCGGTTATTAGGCAACTTGGCCGATTTACTTTCGGTATAGGTTAGGCTGATATTGAGCCCTAAGCTACTGGCGAGCTTCTTCATTTCGGTTACTTGGCTTTCAAGCGAAAGTATTTGTTTGCTCTTATCTTCGCTAGATTTTCGTGCATAAAGGATGTATTTCATATGGTTAGTGATTAGTTTTCTGCCGTTGTGTGCGTATAGTCAAGTTAATTGAGAAGGGTATAGCCGGAATCCTGACTTTTCTTTTTCCGGCTCCGCACAGCCTCGCCGGAAAAAGAGAAAAAGACAGATTTCCGGCTTCTACGCTTATCATAAACTAAGAGAGTTATGTAAAGTTATAGTATCATTTTATATAACTGGTTAAATTTGAGCTTTTCATTGGTCTTTTTACTTACCTTTTTACTTAACTATTGTATCCTTTTGGAGTTCTGAAAAGTTCCAGTACCATTTTTCAGAACAGGCCTGTTGTGTATAATTTGTTGGGGTTTTGGGCAAAACTTTCCAGAATTTTACTTGTAAATGTAGATAGTCGGGGGTAAAATTATAGTATAGTTAATGTTCGTATAATTTTAGATAAATAATATAAAATATGAACGAAAAGGCATATAAAAAAATATTAGATGAATTAAAAGAGGGCGGTGAATCGGCTATTGATAAATTACTTCAGAACGATTTATTGGAAAGTTTCTATATTGATTTTAAACAAGTAGCTACCAATGTCTCAGATAAAAAACTGCATGACTCTGACAAAAAAAATTATGTTAAGGCTTTATCTGGATTTTCTAATACCTCCGGAGGGTTATTGATATGGGGAGTTAATGAAAAAGATAAAAAATTTGTTAAAGTTCCATTTGAGAATCCAGTCAAATTTGCAACGCACTTAAACGAAATCGTTCAAAGTGTTACCCAACCGTCGCTTACAGGAGTTGACTCTTTTGTTATAAATTCAGGAGATGGGAAGGGGTTTGTTGTTACTGAGATACCAAAATATTATTTATCGCCAGTGCAGGTCATAGCAAATGTTAGTGAGTGTAATTCTAAATATTATATTCGCTCGGGTTCCTCGTTTGCCCCGGCTAACCATGATATAATTACTGGTTTATATGGCAGACACAGGGGGTCTGAACTTCTGTATTTATGGGGCGCCGGTGGTTATGAAGAAAATGACCAAATTTTAAGTTATAATTTTAAATTAGTTCTTCAAAATAAAGGGGTCGGCATTTTAAGAGATGTTTGGATAAATTTTTCTAGTTCTGGATTTGATTTAGAGCTATACCAAACTCCACAGGCTCAATCCGGGATATTTACTGCATGGAATGCTTTCGGGCAGGCAATTAATTTAGTGACAGTTGATAATTTCAAATGCGCCCCCCAGCAATTTATTAATCCATTCACAATAAGAATATTAATAAAAAAGAATGCCTTACCAGAAAAAGCTTGGTTGTATTTGTCTTTTGGGGCAGACCAGGTCGCGCCAGTTGAAAAAAGAATTGATATTACTCGTTCAGATTTAGCGTCTTTCATAAGTGGCAGTAGTAAAAAAACGGAAGATTTTATAAATTTTTTAGGGCTAGGAATTGGTTCTTAAAATCAGTTTATGATTATTAAATTATTATCAGATATTAATTTTTGGTCAGCGATTTGTGGGCTATCAGGATCCATTTTTATTTTTTTCTTCGGTATACCTCCGAGAGTAGATCCATGTGGGCACATCCACCTCATATTAGAGCAAGAAAACAAGGAAGATATTGTAAAAGGAAAAAAATTTAAAATCATGAGCTATATCGGCTTATTATTGATCGGTTTAAGTTTTTTATTACAAATTATTAATCTAATACAAAAATAATATGGATTTATTATTTCCAAGTGGTCAAAATTTCTTATCAAAAGCAATAGAAAATCTTATAAGTTCAAATATATTACTTATTCTTATAATTTTTTTAGTTTGGCTTGTTGTATGGCTGTTAATTAGAGAAATTAAGACATGGTATTGGAAAGTTAACGATGTGGTTAGTTTATTGGAACGGATAGAAGGAGAGCTTTATTATTTGGCAACTAAAGCCGGAAAAGAAGACGAAAGCGGCGCTACTACAGAAGGCTTTATTGCAAAGAAAATAAACTCAGATGAAGGCAAGATTAATCCCGAACTTAATGATCGGAAGTAGTCGAGTTTTTAACGAACTTCTTTCCAATAATGTACCAAGCTCTCCGCGTACAAAATAAAAACACCCATTAGGGTGTTTTTATTTTGTATTGGATAGAAGGGATTCGAACAGGATTGAAGTGAGCTAGCTGACGGCCAGCAGGCCGGAGGCGCAGCGAACGATCGATAAGCATCCGGGGGATGCTTATCGCAATCCCTGGACAACGAGAGAGCGAGCGACGGCGAGCGAACGAGGCGGAAATCCCACCCTCTCCGCAGATTGTAAATAGCTCTAAAATGGGCTATTTTTGATAGGGAGTTTATCGCTTTGTAACAAAATGGTATAATGTTGGTGTTATTAGTGTTTTTTTGTGTCTATGCTTGTTAAAAATAGAGGAGATCTATTAAAAGTCTTATCCAAAGAAATCGATAAAAATAAAGGCCTCACTGTCATTCAGGCCGGTCATTTTGCTTTGATCCCAGATAACGATGCGCTGATTCCGGCCATTTTCCAGGATGTTAAGAATAATAAATTAAAACATGACATTAAGTCTCACATTTATATGGGGAGCTTTCCTCTCAATACTTGGAAGGCGGGGTTGGTATTAGCTTCATATTGCAGAAAAAATAATAAAAAATCAAAATTAGTAATTTTAGTTAATGACTGGCAATGGGTTCCTAAGGCAAATTTCGGAGGCGAAAATAAATTAAGAGAAATATTCTATCAATCGTCGCAGTTACCTCGTTCATATAAAAAAGAATTGGATAAAAATGATATTTCTGAAAAAAATATTATTCCTTTTAAAAATAAAAATGGAAAAATAAACAATAATTTATTTTTTAGTGAACAGAAGTTAAGAAATCAATTTGGTAATTATTATAGTCCGCAATGCTCGCTGGATAACTCTTGCGCTCAAGAATATATTCCTTTATTGCTGCAGTTATCGAAAGAAAAAGTAAAATTGTTTATTAGTTTTATACCGAGAACCTGCATGTTGCCTATTAACGGCGGTTCAACTAAGGCCAAAGAGTCTTATGATCTAGACATGAAAATTATTAATGTTTTTGCTAATGGCACATATAAACATGATTTTTGGGAAAATGTAGATATCTCTATCTTATGAACCAAGAGGAAATAGACAATCTGGCTCAGACTATTTGGGACTATCATCACGTCAATCATCAACTGAAAAAAGCGGATTGTCTTTTTGTTTTGGGCAGCCATGATACCAGGGTTGCGGAATATGCGGCGGATTTGTTTTTACAAGGGTACGCTCCATATATTATTTTTTCCGGTGACCGGGGAAGTTTAACGGCCCGTATTTTTGAGAAACCGGAAGCCGAAATCTTCGCTGATATCGCGCTTGCTAAGGGAGTGCCAAAAGATAAGATAATTATAGAAAATAAATCAACCAATACCGGAGAAAACGTGCAGTTTACCAGAGAAATTCTAAAACAAAGAGGTTTTGATTTTAATTCTTTTATTTTAGTTCAGAAACCGTATATGGAGAGGCGCACCTATGCAACTTTTAAAAAAATTTGGCCGGAGAAAGATTTTATAGTGACATCGCCGCCGCTGGACTTTTTTAATTATCCGAATGACAAAATTTCTCAAGCAAGAGTTATTAATGTCATGGTCGGCGATTTGCAAAGGATCAAGATTTATCCAGAGCGCGGTTTTCAAATTTTTCAAGAAATACCCGATAACGTCTGGGAGGCGTACAAAAAATTAGTAGAGTATGGCTTTACCGACCATCTAGTTAAAGAATAGCCGTTTCTGTCGCCCCCCCTATATATGGCGCTTAAACATAATGAATTTTTATGCAAGAATATTTTCCCAAATCTAGAAAGAATGCTTTAACGGCGCCGAAGATGCCTCTAGACGATTATGTCCTGTCGCATCGTCATCTGGTCGTCGCCTGCCATGATGTTTTTATTGCTTATCAAAAAGGAATATTATTAGTCGTGCGCGATAATGAGCCGGCTAAGGGCGAATTATGGCCGATCGGCGGGCGCCTAGAAAGAGGCGTCAGAATAGAGCGGTCTCTTAAAGTTAAAGTAAAAGAAGAGTGCGGTCTAACAATCGGCAATATTAAAGAATTGGGTTGGGGCCGGACTTTATTTGCCGCTGATCCGTTTTCTCATAAGCGCGGCACCGATACTTTTAATCTTGTCTTTTTTGCTAGAGGGCGCGGGAAATTACAGCTTAATAAATTACATAAGGATCCGGTCGTCATCACCAGGGAAAATTATACTCCGAAATTGGCGAAAAGCTTGGCGCCCTATGTCCGTGAGTTTTTAGAAAAAGCCTTGCAAATGATTTAAGTTTAGAAATAAATATGACTTGCCCGTATTGTGACGGTCAGAATATCGCGTATTAGCGTAAAAATTTAGAGGTTGAGGCGGAGCGCTCCCTCTTGATTTTTTTTAGCTTGTTGACTATAATACACTTACTTATAGTTAATCTATGAATTTATGTTTAAAATTACTGTCAAAACCGATTACGGCCTGATGATTATGCGGGAACTCGCCGAGCGTCCGGGGGAAGTAATCTCTCTGAGCGGCTTAGCCAAACGAGTCGGGACATCCTCGATTTATTTAATCCAGGTGGCCCGCCCCTTAATTCAGGCCGGTCTGATTAAAAGTAAAGAAGGCGCGGGCGGCGGCTATTTTTTAGCGCGAGCAGCCAAGAAAATTTCGCTTCTAGAAATTTTTGAGGCGCTCGACGGGCGTATCGCCATGCGCTGCGCGAGCGGATCAAAATGCTCGCAACAAGGCGCCTGCCGTCTCAAAGGAGCTTGGGGGGTAATTTTAGAAGACCTTAAAGTCGTCTTACGTCGGAAAAGTTTAGCCTCGCTTCTTGATTAGGACGATTTATTAATTTAACGCTCATGAATATCTTAGAAATAAAAAATCTAGTGGTTTATGCCGGTGAAAAAATTATCTTGAACGATATTAGTTTGACCTTAAAAAAGGGTGAAGTCTTAGCGATCATGGGACCCAACGGTTCCGGTAAAAGTACGCTCGCTAACGTCTTGATGGGGCACCCGGCTTATCGGATAGTCTCCGGCCAGATTATTTTTCAAGATCAGGACATTACGGACAAGAAACCGGAAGAACGGGCCGCGCTCGGATTATTTTTAGTTTTTCAGTCGCCGCGGGAAGTCGCCGGTATTGAGCTTTATCCTTTTTTATTTGACGCTTATAAATCCTTGCAAATGGCGCGCACACAAATGACTGATAATGTTTTTGCTTTCAAGAAAAGATTAGATAAAGCGCAAAGAGCGCTTAAGACCGGTGCTGACTGGAATAAACGGTATCTTAATCAGGGGTTTTCCGGCGGCGAAAAGAAGAAGTCGGAAATGCTGCAACTAGCTTTATTCAAGCCGAGCCTGGCTATCTTCGACGAGGTTGATTCCGGCCTGGACGTCGACGCGCTCAAAGTTGTTGGCTCGGCCATGAGCCGCTTTAAGACGGCTGATACCAGCGCTTTAATCGTGACACACTATCAGCGGATACTTAAATATCTGCCGCCGGATAGAGTCATTGTTTTAAATAAGGGGAAGATTGTCGCTCAAGGCGGCGCCTCCTTAGTTAAAAAATTGGAGCGAGAGGGATTCGCCGCGACCAAGAAAAAGTATGATAAATAAATTATGATAGATAATATACCGGAAGGACATAATTCGCTTTGGGACTCGCACAACCCGTCGGCTTATATGAAAAATACGCGTCGCGGTTTAGACGAGAAACTGGTCCGTTTTATTTCACGCGAAAAAAAAGAACCGACCTGGATGCTCGAACGGCGTCTCGCGTCTTTAAAGATATATGAAAAAATGACGCTCCCGGACTGGGGTCCGGATTTGAACCGTTTAAACTTAGATCTGATTACTTATTACGCGCGCGCTGCGGATAAGCCGGCGCAGAGCTGGGACGACGTTCCGGCCGATATTAAAGAAACTTTTAATCGCCTCGGTATCCCGCAGGCAGAGCAGAGCGTCTTAGCCGGCGTCGGCGCGCAGTATGAGTCGACGGTTATTTATCATAGCCTAAAAGAGCAATTTAAAAAATTGGGCGTTGTTTTCGAGGACTTGGACGTCGCTCTAAAAACGCACGAAGAATTAGTCAAAAAATATTTTATGCAAGGCATTCCGCCGTCTTTGCATAAATTTGCGGCTTTACACGGCGCAGTCTGGAGTGGCGGAACTTTTTTATATATTCCGCGCGGCGTAAAAATCGAGGCGCCCTTGCAGGCTTATTTTCGGATGAACGCCAAGGGCATGGGACAATTCGAGCATACTCTAATTATTGTCGAAGAAGAAGCACAGGCACATTATATTGAAGGTTGCAGCGCGCCGCGTTATGGGATTGATTCCTTACACGCCGGCTGCGTCGAAATCTTTGTCGCGCGCGGTGCGCGTTTCCGTTATAGCAGCGTCGAAAGCTGGAGTAAAGACGCTTATAATCTTAATACTAAGCGCGCCTTGGTCCAGGCGGACGCGCATATGGAATGGGTCGGCGGTAATTTTGGCAGCAACGTTACTATGCTTTATCCTTGTTCGGTTTTACTGGGCGAGGGGGCGAGCGCGGATCATCTCGGCGTCGCTTTTGCTAATAGCGGACAGATTCAGGACACGGGCGCCAAAGTTATTCACGTCGCGCCTAATACCAGCTCAAACGTCGTGATGAAAAGTATCAGTAAATCCGGCGGCCGGGCGATTTATCGCGGTTTAATAGATATTGGGGCGAAAGCGGATAATGCCGTCAGCAGTATTAAATGCGACGCCTTAATTTTAGATGATCGTTCTGTTTCCGATACGATTCCTCGTCTTAACGTCAAAAATCAGAGTGCTGTTTTAGCGCATGAAGCGACGGCCGGCCAATTAAGCGCCGAAGATATTTTTTATCTGCGCAGCCGCGGTTTAAGCGAGGCGCAGGCGAGTGCTACGATCGTCAACGGCTTTATTGAGCCAATCGTTAAAGAACTACCTCTCGAATATGCGGTCGAAATGAATCGTCTCGTCGAACTGGAGATGGAAAATAGTGTCGGTTAGGAGTTTTATTATTTATGGTTAAAAGAATCATTCAAGCAACGGAAAAAGAAATTAAGGTGCCGGCCGGGACTAAGGTTTTGCTATGGGAAGATATTGGGTCGTTTGAGACCAAACAAAAGATTCCGGCTCGTCGGAAATTTTTAATCGCCGAGAACTGTATAGTCGAACATATTGTTATCGTCCATGGAAAAAATCAGAAAGCTATTAAACAGACGCGGCATTTAGAGCTCGGTCGCGGTTCACGCTTACGGTCAGCGGAAATATCTTTAGGCGCGGCTAAATTAGAGTGGCAGTCAAATAGTCGTTTAGCCGATCGGGCCGATTTTACTAAACAAGTTTTGTTCTACCAGTCTGCCTCCGACGAGCTGCAGGTTCAAGATAATTATGTCTTTACCGGTTTAGGAGCCCGAGGGCAATTTTCCGTCAGCGGCGTTTTAAGCGGCGCGGCTCGCGCCCGGTATTTTTCCGATTTAGCGATTAAGGCCGGCGCTCAGAAAACAGAGACGCGGATTGATCTGAAATTATTTTTATTAAGCAAAGAAGCGCAAGGCAGTTTACTGCCGGGATTAAAAATAGCCGCGAACGACGTTAAAGCCGGCCATAGTGCCAGCACTTTCCGCTTAAGCGCCGAAGAATTATTTTATCTATCGAGCCGCGGTTTACCGGAGGAGCAAATAAAATCTCTAGTTATTCGTTCTTTAGTCGATAATTTTACCGGCCACCTGAGCGCAGCGACTAGTCGACGGGAAGTCGGCAAAATATTCGCCTCTTATTTTCCAGAGCAACGACAATAATATGATTAAACGTTCGGATTTTCCTATTTTGAAAAGTAAGATCGGCGGCCGGCCACTGGTTTATTTTGATAACGCCGCTACCAGTCAAAAACCGCAAGTCGTTATTAACGCCGTAAAGACGTATTATGAAAATTTTAATGCTAACGTTCATCGGGGCCTGAATCCGCTCGCGGCGGAGGCCACGGCGCGGTATGAGGCAGCGCGTGATATTATTGCTGGATTTATTGGCGCCAAAAGACAAGAGGTTATTTTTACCCGTGGCGCGACTGAGTCGATCAATCTAATCGCGCGGACCTGGGGCGAAGCTAATCTGCGCTCCGGCGATATTGTCTTACTCAGCGTCGCCGAGCATCATGCTAATATCGTTCCTTGGCTGCAATTAAAAGAGAAAATCGGCATTCGTCTCAGCTATATCCCCTTAAATAGAAGCGGGGAATTAGATTTGGTCGCGGGCGCTAAATTGCTGAAGCGGCCGCGCGTCAAATTAATCTCCGTGAGTCTGGCTTCCAATGTTTTAGGGTTACGCCATGATCTGGAAAAATTATTAAGGGTGGCAAAAAAGTTAAATATTATTAGTCTTGTCGACGCGGCGCAAGCCGCCGCCCATGAGGCGCTGGACGTTAAGAAACTGGGCGGTGATTTTCTAGCTTTTTCCGGACATAAGATTTACGGTCCGACCGGAACGGGCGTCCTATACGGGCGCGAGGAATTATTAGCTGCGCTGCCGCCATTTTTGGGCGGCGGCGACATGATCGACTCAGTCGCACTCGACGGTTTTAGCGTGAATGAATTACCGTATAAGTTTGAAGCGGGTACGCCGAATATCGCCGGGGTTATCGGTTTAGGCGAGGCCTGTAAATATTTAATTAATATCGGTTGGTCGGAAATCAAGACCAGAGAAGAGTCTTTACGGGACTATTTTTTAAAAAAATTAGAGACACGACCTTTTATCCGTTTGATCGGCTCAGGTCAGAAAAAATTACCGCTGTTTTCTTTAACTATCGACGGAGTGCATCCGCATGACGCCGCCGACCTCTTGGGCCAAGAGGGGATTATCTTGCGCGCCGGCCATCATTGCGCCGAGCCCTTGCATCGTCAGCTCGGTCTTACGGCAACTTTACGAGCCAGTCTTAGTTTTTATAATACCAAGGCGGAAATAGATTATTTTTTTAAAAAGCTCGATGAATTATATCAAGCTTTTTAAGCCGGATAGCGATATGGATATTTACGGCCAAAATATTATGGATCATTATAAAAATCCGCGCAATGTCGGATTTTTGGAGGCGCCGGACGCGAGTCGCCGGGAAACTAACGCGACTTGCGGCGATGAATTAGTCGTTTCTATCAAGATGAAGGGACAAAAGATTGCCGCGCTAAAATTTCAGGGGCACGGTTGCGCTATTTCGCAGGCGGCCGCCTCTATTTTAAGCGAAGAGTTAGTAGGGAAGACCAGAAAACAAGTAGCCGGTTATAAGTTCGCCGATATGCAGATGATCTTAGGCGTCCCGATCAGCGAGCGGCGCTATAAATGCGCGATGCTCGGCTTACGCGCTATTCAGAAGGCTTTGCTTAAGTAAGGTAATTTAGTAGGCGGCTTAACGCCCTATCCATTTCTAAGCGGCTTTTATCGTTCATAGTCCGGGCGCTACCGATACTGAAACCTTTAGCCGACATACCGCAAAATCTCAATACGTATTTAGCGAGAGTTTTAGTCGCAAAGTCGCCGGTCAGGAAACGAGTAAACCAACGCGGTCCACCAGTGGCGCTAAAAATTGCCGCTTTTTTATTTTTCAGGAGACCGACTGGCACGCCGTTCTTATAGACGAAACCGAAGCCGCTGACGAAGACGCGGTCGACGAAGCCTTTAAGGATCGCCGGCATATTTTGCCACCAGGTCGGATAAATAAAGACCAAGCGGTTGGCCGCGGTTATCTTGTCTTGGAAAATTTTATTCTGGGCGTCGACTTGTTTCTTTTCGCCGCTCGCGTATAATTCCGTTGCGCTCAGGATCGGGTCATATTTTAGATCGTAAAGATCGACTATCTCAAAATTGGCCTTTTGCGTCTGCAGTTTTTCGGTCAGAATTTTTAAGAAATAACCATGATGTCCGTCATGGGTCGGGTGAGCATAAATCACTAGATATTTATTCATGTGTTTAGTTTGAATTAATTAGTTTCGGCTTTTAAGCGGCCGGTTTTTAAAGTTTAGGATTGAGCGGTCGATGCTCTGCGCCCCAGTCGGCCATTTTTTCCAAGACCGGCTTCAGGCTCAGACCGTAAGCGCTGATATGGTACTCGACTTTGGGCGGGACCTGCGGGTAGACCCGGCGTTCGATAATTCGGTTATTCTCTAATTTCCGTAGCTCGCTAATTAAGATTTTTTGCGAAATGCCCTGCAGGCTTCTTTGCAGTTCGCTAAAACGCAGGGTTTTCTCAAGGAGATGCCAGAGGATCAGGGGGCGCCATTTGCCGCCGATGACCGCCAGGGTATTACTCACCGCGGCGTGGCATTTAAATTTGTCTTTACTGGACATATTTTTATTAGTTACCTTTACTCTAGTATTATATATCTTAGTATGTACTTGCGTCAAGGAGGGGTTTTAAGCTATAATACATTTACTTATAGTTAATTATTAATTAGCGGACGAGATCCGCTTAAAAATTATGCAGAAATTATTATTACTAGTTTTGTTGGCGGCGGGCATTTTAACCCTGACAGCCTGCACCAAAAAGGGGGAAGAGAGTTATGATGGTCGCGAGGGAGGTACCTTTACGCCGGCCTCGAACGAGGCACTTACGTCGGTTACGCCAAGTTCGACGCTCGTTGACGGAGTATATCAGGTTGACGCGAACGCTAGCCGTTTGGCCTGGCGCGGCGCGATGATCGTCGGTAAATCTCATACCGGTGTCGCCCCGATCAAGACGGGTCAATTGAATATTAGCGGTGGCGCTTTAGCCGGCGGCCGTTTCGAAATAGCGCTTAACGAGTTAAAGAGCGACGAAAATATTGACGGCTTAGAGAAGCATCTTAAAAGCGGTGATTTCTTCGACGCGGAAAAATTTCCGACGGCGACTTTAGAAATAAATAGCGTGCAGCCGGATCAAACCGCCGGCGTTTATCAGGTCGGCGCGAACCTGACGATTAAGGGCATTACAAAACCGGTCAACTTTTCCGCCCGTTTGAGCCAAGAAGCCGGTGACTTAGTCGCGACGGCCGATATCAGCCTTGACCGGACGGCTTGGGATATCAGGTACGGCTCCGGAAAATTTTTCCAGGACTTAGGCGATAAGACTTTAAGCGACACTATTACTTTTCAAGTCGCTGTAAGAGCTAAGAAGTAAGAGATTAGGAAGGGTTAGTACTGTCTACTGTATGTATAAAAGACCGCATTTCATAAATTGCGGTTTTTTGTTATAATTTTATTATGAAATCGGCCGATAATGCGCTAAAAATAAGTATCCGTTATAGCCGGCTTAAAGATGCGCCGCGTTTTTTTGCTATTTTAAGCAATCCTAATTTTAAATATTTAAGTGTTAGCGTTAAAACTTTGAAAGATGAAGAAAAATGGCTGCGCGCTTGCCCCGACAAGCGACGAAAAAATATTGAATGGAATTATGCGATTTTAGGCGCCGGTCGAGTAATCGGAGCGGTCGGCATTAAAATAAATCGCGCCCGGCCGCATATTGGTGAAATCGGATATTTCCTGGCGGAAGAATATTGGGGACAGGGCATTACGACTCGGGCGGTTAAACTCGTCGAGCGCGAGGCGTTTACTAAATTAGGCATCAGTCGTTTAGAAATCGTGATGCGGCCGGAAAATCGCGGCAGCGAAAAAGTCGCGATTAAAAATAATTATCAAAAAGAAGGGCTATTGCGGAAATTTGATAAAGATAAGCGAGGGAAATTACATAATTTTTGGCTTTATGCCAAAGCCCGGTAAATAATATGGAACAAGTTATCGGCGTTTTAATGATTCTCGGCTATATTAGTTATGTCTTCGGTAAAGAAGACAGGCTTTTACGTTTTTCCGAGGGGCTGAAAGAGCGCTTTAGCGAGCGTCGGCGCAGGCGGCATATTTCGCATCATGAATATATTAAGCAGGTCGTCGATAACGCTAACGAAAAATACTGGACCGAGAAAAAGATTGCGGCCGATAAGGAGCGGGTTAAGAAGAATTTTTTATGAAACTCATTACTTTAAATACCTGGGGCGGTCGCCGTGGCGCCAGTTTATTGGATTTTTTTCGGCGCCAGGCCGGAGTCGACATATTTTTACTGCAGGAAGTTTTTCATGAGGGAACGACGCGAACCGTTTTTCATGACGAAGAAATGCCTTGGTTGTTTAAAGAAATTGGCCTTACTTTGCCGACCCATCGGGGTCATTTTGCTCCCTCGGAAGCGGACGAATGGGGGCTGGCGGCTTTTATCAAAAAGACCGTGCCGATCACGGCGCAAGGAGAGACGTTCGTATTTCGTCATCGCGATGCGATGGTCGGCTTCGACGCGCGGACGGTCGGCCGCAATCTTCAGTATTTTCAGATTATTTTAGGGAATTCGCCGCTAACGCTCATTAATTTTCACGGCCTATGGAACGGTCAGGATAAGAAAGATTCGCCCGATCGGATCGAGCAATCACAAAATATCATTGATTTTATAAAAACTTTGTCCGGTGATTTTATTCTCGTCGGCGATTTTAATCTACGCCCGGATACGCAGAGTCTGAAGATGTTAGAGAGCGAATTAGGTTTGAAAAATCTCGTCGAAGAACATCGGATCACCTCAACTCGGACGTCGTTTTATACGAAGCCGGAAAGATTTGCTGATTATGTCTTAACTAGCGCCGGCGTTAAGGTTCAAGATTTTAAAGTCTTACCGGATGAAGTCTCGGATCATTCGCCGCTGTTATTAGAATTTACTTTATGATTTTTATTGGGAACGGTAAAAAAAATATTGCTGTCTTTTCGATCGGGATATTTTTACTGATCGCCGGAAGTCAGGGTCAGGCCGCTCAGCCTGACCAACTTCTTTTAAACGTGCCCTTTACTGCTCAAGCGCCGCTGGGCGAGTGGCGCGACGCTAGGCAACAGGACGGCTGCGAAGAGGCGGCGGTCGCGATGGCTATGGCTTGGGTCGGCGGCGAAAAAAATATTTCTAAAAAAGATTGGCGCCTGCGTATTTTAATTCTCTCCGGTTTTGAAAATAGAAAATACGGGGAGTATCGGGATGTCGCGCTACGCGATATGGTCGCCTGGCTATTTAACGATTATTTTAATTATCGGCAGGCAGAGGTCAAGGCAGTAGAAAAAGCCGGCGATATTTTAGGGGAGCTAGAAAAAGGTAAAGTCGTCTTAACGCCGATGGACGGTCGCGCCCTTAAGAATCCGAATTTTACCGGCGTCGGGCCGGAGCGGCATATGATTCTTATCAAGGGTTATGATTATCAGACTAAAGAATTCATTACTAACGATCCAGGGACGCGTAACGGGGAAAATTACCGCTACTCCGAGAAAATAATACTCGGCGCTATCCGTAATTATAAGACCGGCCATAAATTACCTTTTGGGCCGCTTAAGAAAGAGATGATTGTGGTGAGTAAATGACCTTATTCAATACAGCAGTCGACGACTTTTTTGACTAGAGCGCCGAGCCGGCCGGCCAGGCCGACTTTTTTATCGGCAGGATTGTCTTTGTTATTTAAAGAGTCATCATCGATTTTTTTTACTTCACCCAGATCGATTAACTTCATATTCAGGCCCCAGAAAAGGGAATAGAGGTCGTAAGCTTTCTTAAACATATCTTGGGCCTCTTCTTTTTGCCCCTTGCCTTGGGCCTTGGTCCCGACTTCCATCAGGCGATAAGAAGCGGCCAGGAGATGCTTCGAGATACACCAGACTTCGCCCTCGTATTCTTTAATTATCTTTTTAAGCAGATCTTTTCGCATGTCGCGCACTTCGGCCAGGAGATCGTAATACTTTGGGTTACCGGTTTTTGCTCCGGTAAAGAAGAAATGCTCTTCGATACTGACCAAGTTCATGATCGCGATAGAAAGATCCTGGTCGGAAGAAAGATCTAAGACATGGTCTTTCTTCATCTGGTCGACTTTAGCGACCATCTCGTTTAGGCTTAAGATATTTTCGGACATATTATTTAGAGTTAAGTTATCTAGTTAAAAGATAAAAGAATAAACTTAGAATCAGAAGGCCGCTCAGAGGCATGACCACTTTTTCGTAGGGGAAATGAGCGTGGCCGCGGCGTTTTTTTATATTATTGTACCAAATAGTCAGACCGAGAAACACCGAGCTGCCAAGAGCCGCGCCGAGAATAACCTTATCGATTCCCCAGAGCCGGCTGGCGGGATGACCAATAAGGTTCTGCGACCAGAGCGGCCAAAAAGTCAGGCCATAATAGAGGATGACAATCGCGATGTCGCGCAGATCCTTATTGCCGAAAAGCCAGTTTTTTTTATTTAACCAGTCAATCGTCCAGATAATCATCGCGACGAGGAGTCCTCCGATCCAGGTTCCGGCGATCGTATTGTCGATACCCAGATATTCGCTCAGTCCCAAGCCGGCGCCGACGGCGACAATACAGACCGGGCAAACAGCGTAAGCGGGAGCAGCCGTCAAAGCGAGGGCGGGGAGGCTAAAATAAAATAATTTTTTCATAATTTTTCCAAGTAAGCGATAATTTCTTGGTCGCCCAAGAAGCATTTTTGTCCGTCGAAGAAAAAAGGAACGCCGAGTCCCTGGCTAACGTCGAGACCGCAGGCCCGAGCTTTCTTTTCCAGGAGGGCGGCATTAGCCGGATCTTGCGAGACTTCCAATTTTTGAAATTTAAGTTTCGCGGCTAGATTATTAGCGTCGATATATTTTTCGACGTTCTGGCAATGCGGGCAAGAAGTACTGTAGAACAGGATCATTTTAGGCTTTTGTAAAAGCCAAATTAGACCGAAGATAACGGCCGCGCTTATAACTATAATAAGCGGGGTCTGATATTTTTTTAAGTATGACATGAATTTTATTTTAGGTAAGGAATTATATCAGTATGATAGCATTTTTCTTTATTTTCAGTCTATAAGCGATCTTTGACTCGGGCGGACACTTCGGCAATAAATTTATCCGGCGCAATATCGCGCGTTTCTTGCGCGCCGCGGTCGCGGACGCTTAAGACCGGCGCGTTCATTTCCTTGTCGCCGATAACGAGCATATAAGGAACTTTTTCATTAACCGCTTTGCGGATTTTATTGCCGACAGTTTCATTGGCGTCATCGATTTCGACTCTAATGTCAGCTGCTTTGAATCTAGTCGCTAATTTCTGGCATGCGTCCAAATGCGTTTCGCTGACCGAGATTATTTTTACTTGCACCGGGGCGAGCCAGACCGGGAAGACGCCGGCGTAATGCTC
>Ga0172367_10003775_pt1 | contig 19289 bp, 18 predicted proteins | sample Lak10m_FD_114542 | JGI IMG/M metagenome (GOLD analysis project Ga0172367, IMG submission 114542) | Freshwater microbial communities from Kabuno Bay, South-Kivu, Congo - kab_022012_10m | ecosystem: Environmental > Aquatic > Freshwater > Lake | place: Democratic Republic of the Congo: South-Kivu...
ACTTTCAACCTTCTTCAGATGATGCTCCATTATCCGGTCATAAATTGGTTTTAATCCGGAAAGATGGCGGTCCTGAAGGTATTTGTGCATGATTTCAGGCATTCCCCCGATCAGTGTATACAAATGAAACTTAGTCATCAGTTTTTCATGCATAGGAGCAGGGACAGGAATTTCGCCATAAGCATTGATCAGATTGTGGTCTCCAAGGGCATCTAAAAATTCGGAGAAGCTGCATGGGTACATGAAAAGCCAGTCTGGTTCTGAGGATTTCTGATCCGGCCAATCTTTCAGCGATACGGAATGACATGATGAGGTTGCAATCAGGAACAATTCCGGCCTTCTGATATGTATTTCTTTTATCCACTTAATGGCCTGCGGGGAGTCCTGGATTTCATGAAGAAAAATCAGCGTACGTTTAACCGCCGGTGATTTACCAGTTAGAAAAAACAGTCCGGAAAGAATTTCATCAGGAGAAATCTGCCTGAGGAAAAATTTTTGCCAATAAGTTTCACTGAGGTTTATATGTATGAACTGAGGAAATTTTTTACCTGACTCAGTCACCAGAAAGGATTTACCGGTAGCAGGGGCTCCTTCGATCAACAGCGGCCCACGGGTGAACCGGCCTGCCCAATTTTCAATATGAGTTGAAATTTTTCTGGGTATCATTATTTATCATAATAAGGGATGAAATTACAAAAAAATGTTATAAAATAAGGGATAATAGAAATTTCCTTTGAATTCATTATCAAATTATTTGGCAGATCAAAAAGAAGGCAGTACTTTTGCATCCCTTTTTGAGCAAAAAAGGATTTAAATAATCAGAAACTTCAGATCGATGGATACTTTAAGTTACAAAACCATAAGCGCAAAGCCTGCTACGGTGAAAAAGGAGTGGGTGCTTATTGATGCCGAGAACCAGGTGCTGGGACGGCTGGCTACCAAAGCTGCCCGTTTATTGCGCGGCAAATTGAAGACCAACTATACCGCACATGTCGATTGCGGAGATAATGTCATAATTATTAATGCCGATAAGATCAGGCTGACAGGGAAAAAGATTACGGATAAAATTTATCTTAGCCATTCGGGTTATCCGGGAGGGCAGAAGGAGACATCACCGGTTGAACTTTTACGTAAGAAGCCCACAGCGGTAGTTGAAAAAGCCATAAAGGGCATGCTACCGAAAAACCGCCTTGGCAGCGATCTGTTCCGCAATTTATATGTATATGCAGGACCTGATCATCCTCACCAGGCACAGCAACCGAAAACAATTTCTTTAACTTCAATCAAGTAATATGGAAATGATAAATGCCCTCGGCAGGAGAAAAACTGCCGTAGCCAGGATCCATGTCCGTGATGGTAATGGCGCGATAACTGTCAATAACCGCGATTTCAAGGACTATTTTCCAACCCCTATTTTACAATTCAAGGTGACCGAACCGTTTGTCACTACCAATACATCGGATAAATTCGATGTTAAAGTTACTCTGGATGGCGGCGGTATCAGGGGACAGGCTGAAGCTCTGGCACTTGCCATTTCGCGCGCCTTGTGCCAGATCAGTGAAGAACATCGCCCTGCATTAAAGGCGAAAGGATTGCTTATGCGTGATCCGAGAATGGTCGAGCGTAAGAAATTCGGCCAGAAGAAAGCACGTAAAAGATTCCAGTTTAGTAAACGTTAATATTATCCCAACAGATAAAAACAGCTTATGCCAAGAACGAATTTTGATGCCTTGTTAGAGGCAGGTGTCCACTTCGGTCACCTAAGAAGAAAATGGAATCCCGCAATGGCTCCGTATATTTTCATGGAAAGGAACGGAATCCATATTATTGACCTTTATAAGACTATGGCCAAGATCGATGAATCGGCCTCAGCTCTGAAACAGATCGCCAAATCAGGTAAAAAGATACTTTTTGTTGCGACAAAAAAACAGGCCAAAGAGATTGTTGCCGAACAGATAAAACGTATCAACATGCCATATGTCACTGAAAGGTGGCCCGGCGGTATGCTTACCAATTTTGCCACTATCCGTAAGGCGGTGCGCAAGATGATCTCCATCGATAAGCTGATGAGCAGCCCTTCCTATACAAACCTTTCAAAAAAGGAACGTCTCACCATGACCCGCGAACGCGCCAAACTTGAGAAGAACCTCGGATCTATTGCCGACCTGAACCGCCTTCCGGCCGCAATTTTTATCGTTGATATCCTGAAAGAACACATCGCTCTTGCAGAAGCACGAAAGCTGAATATACCTACCTTCGCTATCGTCGATACCAATTCTGATCCGCGTACAGTTGACTTCCCGATCCCGGCAAACGACGATGCTTCCAAATCAATTTCTCTGATAGTTGAAACAATTGTAAAAGCTATTGAAGAAGGATTGGTTGAACGCAAATTCGACCGTGACAAAAAAGCAGCCGAAGATGAAAGAAGTGAAGAAGATCTCGACCAGATGCAAGATTCGAAGTCATTCGAAGAAATGGAGATAGAGGAGGAAATAGAAGGTGTCAAAGTCCCCCATAAGGATTTCGAAGAAACCAAACTGACTAAGATAAAGAGCCTTGATACTAAAGAAGAAGACAAACCGAAGCTTGCCAGGAAACGTATAAGCAAGCCGGTTGCCAAGAGCAATAAGAAATAAGCCGGCAGTCTGAAGTCGGAGGAAAAATGAGACATCAATTAAATGTGAATAAAAAAGGAATTAAGAAATGATCAATATTACAGCAGCGGATGTTAACAAACTGCGCCAGATGAGTGGAGCAGGAATGATGGATTGTAAAAAAGCCCTTCAGGAATCCGGTGGCGATTTTGAAAAAGCTATAGATTACCTGCGGAAAAAAGGACAGAAAGTCGCAGGAAAACGGGCCGACCGTGATGCCAATGAAGGATATGTTGTTTCCAAAACTTCCGAAGACAAGAGTTATGCAGCCATCGTCATGGTAAATTGCGAAACCGATTTTGTCGGGAAAACTGAAGATTTCAGGAATTTTGCCATAAGTCTGATCGACCTGGGAGTTGCAAAACGGATCAAAAGTGTTGGCGAACTGATGCCGCTTAAACTGGGGACGCTCACCGTTGAAGAAAAGTTGAACGAGCTTCTTGGTAAAACCGGTGAAAAGATCCAGATAGCACATTATGAATTTATCGAGGCTCCCCTGGTTTTTTCGTACAATCACTTCGGGAACCGTCTTGCCACAATTCTGGGATTGAATAAAAGCGTCGGACAGAATATCCATGAACTCGGACATGAACTTGCCATGCAGATTGCTGCCATGAACCCTGTTGCGGTCGACAAGGAAAATGTAACGAAGGAAATCATTGACAGGGAACTTGAAATAGGGAAAGAGCAGGCACGGCAGGAAGGAAAACCTGAAGAGATGATTGAAAAAATCGCCCTCGGTAAGCTGAATAAGTTTTTTAAGGAACACACGCTGGTGAATCAGGAGTTTATAAAAGATTCCAAGAAAACTGTCGGACAATATATTTCTGAACACGGGAAAGATATTGTGGTGACCGGATTCAGACGTCTCCAGTTGGGTGCCTGAGAAACATTAAATTGCGTCGCAAGGGATCGTCTGTAATTTATCGATGATCCTTTTTTTATCCTTATGGCAGAGAAAAAGTTAGCGGTAAGACAGATGTTCGATGACATCTCGATCCGGTATGATTTCCTGAACCATTTCCTCTCGATGGGTATTGACCGGTCATGGCGTAAACAACTTGTAAAGTTGTTATCGGAGAAAAAACCGGTCACGATTCTTGATGTTGCCACCGGGACGGGCGATCTGGCAATTGCTATGACGGCACTTAAATCCGCCAGGATCACAGGCATTGATATAGCAGAGAAGATGCTTGCAACCGGCCAGCTAAAAATTACAGAATCCGGCATCGGAGATATTATCAACCTTCAGCAAGGCGATGCCGAACAAATTCCCTTCCCGGATTCCTCTTTTGATGCGGTGACAGTTGCATTCGGCGTAAGAAATTTCGAGGATCTCCTTCGTGGACTGACAGAGATGAGAAGGGTGCTTATCCCCGGCGGTACCATGATGATCCTTGAATTTTCCCACCCGTCGTCATTCCCGTTCAGGCAGTTCTACCGGATTTATTCGACTTTGTTCATTCCGCTTATCGGCAGGATTTTTTCAGGTGATAACAAGGCTTACCGGTACCTTCCCGATTCTATAAGTGCATTCCCGTCGGGAAAGGATTTTCTGGCTGTTTTAAACAACATCGGTATGAAAAAATCCCGGCAGGTCGTTCTGACTTTTGGCGTTGCATCTATTTATATTGCAGAAAAATGAACCGGCCCGGCAGTCAGAAACTAAAATAAAACATGCTGCATAACGTTATTAATCTCGATACAAACACATTCAACTCATTGAAATTTGCCCGTTTCACCTTACCTGTTCTCCTGATTCTGACATTTTTTTTATCAATGCCGGTAAGAGGCCAGCGTAGTGTTGTCCTTAACATGCCCCGATATGATGACGAACTGTTTCATTTCGGCTTTGTTCTTGGTGTGAACCAGAGTTTTGTCACAATACGTCCGATTTCCGATCTCAGAACCCGTATTTTTGATTCGACATATATTCCGGATATCCTTCCCTCGCCCGATTCCGGGAAGGTGTTATCGGTTCAGTCAAGGCCAATTCCGGGTTTTACCATAAGCATAGTCAGTGATATGCGGATTGGAGAACACTTTAACCTGAGGTTCATACCGTCACTGTCATTCGGCGACCGTGACCTTCTTTATACCATACAGACATTTACCGATGGAGACACAGTGCAGTTAGACCTGACAAAGAAGGTTCCCTCAACTTACATTAATTTTCCATTGGAGATAAAGATAAAATCACTCCGTTACAATAATTTCAGGGCATATCTTCTTGGCGGCGTTCAATATACCCTCGACCTTGCCTCCCAGGCAAAGAAACGTGAGCAGAAGAACCTGGATCAGAAAATCGTCAAATTCAACCAGAATGATATATACCTTGAAGCCGGCGTCGGATTTGATTTCTACAACGAATGGTTCAAGATGGGTGTTGAATTCAAGATGATGTTCGGACTTATAGACAATCTGAAACACGAAAACAACATTTATACAGAGTCTATCGACAAGCTGCATTCAAAAATCTTCCAGCTCTCATTCACCTTTGAATAATCAGGGGTTTCATCCCTTTTATTATCTTTGCTGGTTCTAATAAAGTTGCCATGGAAAGAGTTGCCGTTTTTCCCGGATCTTTTGATCCCATTACCAGAGGTCATGAATCGGTCATACGAAGGGCTCTTTCCCTGTTCGACAGGATAATTATTGCAATTGGTGAGAATCCGGATAAGAAGTGTCAATTCCCTCTTGATAAAAGGATTGAATGGACAAGCGGTATCTTCAAATCTGAAAAAAGGATCGGAATCCAGGTATATCATGGCCTTACGATAGATTTTTGCCGGAATGCAGGCGCCGGATTCATCCTGAGAGGGCTCCGCACTTCAGCCGACTTTGAGTTTGAACGGAGCATCGGACAGATGAATAAGCTTATGGCTGACGACATTGAAACCGTATTTCTGCTTTGTTCACCTGAATATGCCTCGCTCAGTTCATCCATTGTAAGGGATATCTTCCGTAACGGGGGAGCAGTTGATCAGTTCGTACCTGATGGGGTAATAATCAGTTAAGTATGAAGAATAAGAATTTATGAGACATTTTCTCTTTCCGGTTTTATTGATATTTGTTTGTACCCTGACAACCGCACAAAAGGTTGTTATTACTGGTACCGCTCCTGGCGCCGAGGGTAAGAAAATATTTCTGAATAAATTCAGCGATCTGATAACCTTTGAGGAGAAATGTCTTGATAGCTCTACTGTTGACTCGACTTCTAAATTCACACTTTCCTGCACGCCGGGGGAAATAATCTATGTATCAGTTTCCATCGATTTTCATAAAACCGAACTATTTATTGAACCATCCAATAAATATGAGCTGTCCATAGCTCCGATGGATTACAATAATTACAAAGAAATAAATCCGTTCCTTCAATCGCAGAACCTGCAAACCGAATTTAAAACCAGCTTAAGCGATATTAATTTGCAGATAAATGAATTCAATAATCTGTATGATAACTTTATCCTTGAAAATTTCGAAGCGCTCTACCGTGAAAGGAATAAATCAAAGGTGGATTCATTCAGGGTAATAGTTGATAACCGGTTCAGCGGATTCCGGAATCCTTACTTTATACAGTATGTATTTTATAAGCTGGCATCAATTGAACAGCTTACCCAGGCGCTGAATCAGCCTCAGCTCGCTGCAAAATATTTCCTTGACAAACCGGTCCTGTATGAGAACCTTGAGTACATGGATTTTTTCAACAGCTTTTTTTCGAAATATATTTCGGTAACTTCGAAAACCTTGCATAAAATTGATTTTTTGCCATTGCTCAAAGTCTCTGAACCTTTTCCGAAATTGATGAAAACATTGGCAAAGGATACTGTTCTGAAAAATGAACAATTGAGAGAACTGGTTTTATTAAAGGGGATGATGGAATATTTTAATACTGCGAATTATAACCAGGATGAGGTGCTTAATGTTATCAGGAGCGTTAACCTCCAGTCAAAGTTCCCGGAAAACAGATTGATCGCAGCAGATATGATCGGTCATCTGATGAAATTAAGATCAGGGACTAAGGCCCCCGATTTCAGACTTCCTGACCTTCAGAAGAAACAGGTTTCCCTGAAGGATTTACGGGGTAAACCCGTGTTGATTTGTTTCTGGACTACCTATTGTCCTACATGCCTTTCCGAAATGGATATTATGAAATCCCTGTTCGATAAATACAAAGACCGGGTACAGTTCATCGGAATATCGGCAGACAGGGATTTCATCATGATGCGGTATTTTCTTGAGAAGAAAAAAGATTATACCTGGACATTTCTTCATATGGGCGACCAGTTTAAATTGCTGAAGGATTATGAGGTCAGGTCATTCCCTTTATTTGTTCTGATCGATGAAGAAGGCGATATTTATAAATACCCGGCTGAGTTTCCGGATGGAGGACTGGAAGATACAATTGAGAAGATGCTTCAATAAAAATATGTTATGATGAGGCGAAAGCCGGAATGAGTTATACAGTATGCTGGATTTTATGAAGAAAATGCTGGGAAATAAATCCCAGCGCGACATCAAAACGATTAATCCCCTAGTCGAAAAGACCCTGGAGGCTTATGAGACCGTGAAACAACTTTCCAATGATGAACTCCGGGAGAAGACACTGGAATTCCGCAGAAGGATTAAGGAGTTTTTAGCCGGCAAGGAACAGGAGATCGTAGAGCTGAAGCTCAGATTAAATTCCGAAGATATCGATATTGATGAGAAAGAAAAATTATATTCTGATCTCGACCGCCTTGAAAAAGAGAGCTATGATCTTTCACAGGAGGTTTTACTCGAAATTCTGCCGGAAGCATTTGCAGTGATGAAAGACACTGCACGCAGATTTGTTGAAAATGAGATTGTCGAAGTAACTGCGACACAGTTCGACCGCGACCTTGCTGCCAAAAAGTCAAGCATTGAGATCAACGGAGATAAAGCCCTTTACAGTAAATCCTGGATAGCCGGCGGAAACCGGATACAATGGGATATGATCCATTACGATTGTCAGCTTATCGGCGGAGTCGTGCTTCATGAGGGTAAAATTGCCGAAATGGCAACAGGAGAGGGGAAAACCCTGGTCGCCACACTTCCCGTATATCTGAATGCATTGCCCGGTAAGGGAGTTCATATAGTCACAGTCAACGATTACCTTGCAAAGCGCGACTCGGAATGGATGGGAACTCTGTTTGAATTCCACGGACTGAAAGTCGATTGTATCGATAAACATGAGCCAAACAGCGAGCCCCGCAGGAATGCTTATCTGGCAGATATAACTTACGGGACAAACAACGAATTCGGATTTGATTATTTGCGCGATAACATGACAAGTAATCCCGAAGAAATGGTCCAAAGACCTCATAATTATGCAATCGTGGATGAAGTCGATTCTGTGCTGATCGATGATGCCCGTACTCCTCTTATCATCTCCGGTCCAACGCCAAAGGGAGAAAACCAGCTTTTTGATGATCTGAAACCAAATGTCACCAAACTTTACAATGCACAAAGAAACCTGGTGACAAAACTCCTTGCTGAAGCCAAGCTTCTTGCCGAAGATCAAAATAATTCCGAAAACATTAAAAAAGCGGGCGAACAGCTTTTGCGGGCACATCACGGATTGCCGAAAAACAAGGCTCTTATCAAGTTCCTCAGCGAATCAGGCATGAAAGCCCTCATGCAGAAGACAGAGAATTTCTACATGGCGGAGCAATCAAAGAATATGCATATCATCAATGATGTGCTTTATTTCGTAATTGACGAAAAGAACAATACAATCGAACTTACCGATCTGGGAATAGACCTTCTGACCGAATCATATGAAGATCCACAGTTCTATATTCTTCCTGATATCGGAGCCGAAATTGCGGAAATGGAGCGTCATAACCTCTCCGACATGGAAAAGCTTGAAAAGAAGGATATGCTGATGCGTGATTATTCCATCAAATCGGAGCGTGTTCATACTGTTAATCAGCTTCTTAAGGCATATGCCTTGTTTGAAAAAGATGTGGAATATGTCGTAATTGATAATAAAGTTAAGATCGTTGATGAACAAACAGGACGTATCCTGGAGGGAAGAAGATATTCAGAAGGTCTGCACCAGGCTATCGAGGCCAAGGAAAATGTGAAAATTGAAGCTGCAACACAGACATATGCTACAATCACACTTCAGAATTACTTCCGGATGTATAAAAAGCTCGCAGGGATGACGGGTACCGCCGAAACGGAAGCAGGTGAATTCTGGGATATCTACAAACTGGATGTAGTGGTAATACCGACGAACAGGAAGGTTGTCCGCGATGACCGTGAAGATCTCGTTTATAAAACGAAACGTGAAAAGTTCAATGCAGTAATCGAGGAGATTGAAAAACTGATCGAAGGGGGCAGACCGGTACTTGTCGGTACAACTTCAGTTGAAACATCGGAATTATTAAGCCGTATGCTGAAACGGAAGAATATCCAGCATAATGTCCTTAATGCAAAACTGCATGCCAAGGAAGCCGAGATTGTTGCCCAGGCAGGATTGGCTGGTACAGTGACGATTGCCACCAATATGGCAGGCCGTGGTACCGATATCAAGCTCGGTGCCGGAGTAAAAGATGCAGGAGGATTGGCTATCATCGGCACCGAGCGTCATGAATCACGAAGGGTTGACCGGCAGCTTCGTGGAAGATCAGGACGTCAGGGCGATCCGGGTAGCTCACAGTTTTTTGTATCCCTGGAAGATGACCTTATGCGTATGTTCGGATCCGAACGTATTGCAAAGATAATGGATCGTATGGGGATCGAAGACGGTGAGGTGATACAGCATTCGATGATCACACGTTCAATCGAACGGGCACAGAAGAAAGTCGAGGAGAACAACTTTGGCATCAGAAAACGGCTGCTGGAGTATGATGATGTGATGAACATCCAGCGGGAAGCCATCTATAAAAAACGGCATCATGCCCTGTTTGGCGAACGTCTCGCTGTTGATATATCCAACATGATCTACGATGTTTGTGAAACCATAGTTCTCGATCACCAGGAAACAAGGGATTTTGAAGGATATACTCTCGATCTGCTGAAAAATTTTGCTATTGAATCACCGATAGATGCAGAAGGTTTTCTTTCAATGAATGGTCATGAGGTGGTTGAGAAGTTATACGACTCCGTATATAAAAGATATAAACTGAAAGGAGAATCGATCGCAAAAAGAACCTTCCCCGTCATCAGGGATATATTTGAGAATGATACCAGATACGAAAACATTGCCATTCCTGTTACCGACGGCCTGAAAGTCATGCAGGTCGTCGCAAATCTACGGAAGGCGTACGAGGACAAGGGGAAAGAGGTTACTCTGTCGATTGAAAAAGGAATAGTTCTGGCCATGATCGACAATGCCTGGAAAGAGCATTTACGTGAAATGGATGATCTGAAGCAGTCTGTTCAAAATGCGGCATATGAACAGAAAGATCCGTTGCTTATTTATAAATTTGAGTCGTTCGAGTTGTTTAAAAGCATGGTACAACGGACAAGCAAGGAGATTTGTTCCTTTCTGATAAAAGCCGATGTGCCGATTCAGGCCGGTAATGTTAAAGAGGCACAGGCACCGAGAAAGCTGGATCGTGCAAGGATGAAGGAAGAACGCTCCGACTTGCTGTCTCAGGCCAATGCCAACACTCAGGAGAAAGCCAGACCTCAACCCGTCAAGGTTGAGAAGAAGGTGGGACGTAATGACCCCTGTCCGTGCGGAAGCGGCAAGAAGTTTAAGAATTGTCATGGTGCTGGTCAGTAATCCAGAATTGAAAAAGATACCAGATATGAAACTTAATCGCATCTTATTGAAATTATCCGGTGAAGCCCTTGAGGGCAGTCAGGGATATGGCATTGACCCGCTGCGTCTTGCCGGTTATGCAGATGAAATCAGGTCGGTGGTTGATGAGAAAATACAGGTTGCAGTCGTAATGGGCGGGGGAAACATTTTCCGGGGATTGCCTGGTACTGCCGCTGGTATAGACCGGGTTCAGGGAGATTATATGGGTATGCTGGCCACGATCATCAACAGTATGGCATTACAATCTGCACTTGAAAAGAGAGGTCTGAGAACAAAACTTTTTTCAGCCATTGCTATTGACCCGGTATGTGAAACCATGAGCCGCCGGCGTGCAATCGGTTTTCTGAAGGAAGGGACTGTTGTCATCATCGCAGGTGGTACAGGGAATCCTTATTTCACAACCGACACAGCTGCAGCGCTGAGAGCAGTTGAAATACAGGCTGATGCTATTGTCAAGGGAACCAGGGTGGACGGAGTTTATTCGGCAGATCCTGAGAAAGACAGGAAAGCAGTGAAATTTGACCGGCTTAGTTTCGATGAGGCCTATAAAAAGAGCCTCAAGGTAATGGATCTCACAGCATTTACTCTTTGTAAGGAAAACAAACTACCTGTAATAGTGATCGATATAAATCAGAAAGGAATTTTAAAAAAACTGATCAGAGGAGAAAAGGTAGGAACGATTGTCAGTTAATGTCAAATACAACACCATCAAACAATGAACGAGGAAATTGAATTTTGTTTGGAGGAGGCAAAAGAGGCCATGCATAATGCTGTCCTTCATCTGGAAAAAGAATTTCTGAAGATCCGTGCCGGTAAAGCAAGTACGCAAATGCTCGATGGCGTCAGGATAGATTATTACGGGGTGATGACCCCGACCTACCAGACCACAAACATAAATACCCCCGATGCCAAACAAAAAATCGTTCAGCCATGGGATAAAAGTGTTCTCGGACTTATCGAGAAAGCATTTCTCGCCGCTAACCTGGGTTTCAACCCGAAAAATGAAGGAGAGATCCTCCGTATCCTTGTACCTGCCCTTACCGAGGAACGCCGCAGGGAATTGGTAAGGAGAGCAAAAACGGAGGCCGAAACCGCCAAGATAAGTATCCGGAATATTCGCCGGAATGCTAATGAGATTGCTAAAAATTTGAAAAAAGAAGGTGTCCCGGAGGATGAGGTCGATAAACTTGAAACCGATATTCAGAAGATCACAGACGAGTACAGCACCAAAGTTGATAAGATCCTTGAAATAAAGGAAAAAGATATCCTGACGGTATAATCCGGTCAGATTCATGATAAATTTATCGAAAAGGGATTCATTGATGTGAATCCTTTTTTTTTGTCAAGGACAACCTTTTCGTAAATATCACGTCTTCAGTTATGAACAACCGGTTTATCTATAAATCTTAATTATCCCGCCTATGAAAAAGACTTACGCTTACATCGTTTTTATCCTTCTTGTCGCCATGTCGTTTACGACCAGGGCAATGAGGATCGATTCAACACTGAGTTGTGAATTCACAATGACAACTTCGGCATGCATCGAGCAGCATGTCAATATAGTTTATACGGGAGGAGCCTCGGTGAATGCAACATATACCTGGAATTTTGACGGTGCAGTCATTCTTTCAGGTTCGGGTCAGGGACCTTATTGGGTAAAATGGCTGACATCAGGGATAAAAAATGTTACTTTAACAATTCACCATGAAACTGCGAATTGTACAAAGACCAAAGAGATCCATATTGTTGAACTCCCTGCTCTGTTTCATATGACAGGTGGCGGAAGTTATCCGGCCGGTGGCGATGGCGTCAATGTCGGATTAAGCGGATCGCAGATCGAGACAATTTATAAGCTTTTCAGAAACGGTGACTATACTGGTAACTATTTAATTGGTACCGGCTCACCTCTGGACTTTGGAAAACAGACGGTTGCCGGCACCTATACGTGTAAAGCAAGGCTGGATGGAACTGAGTGCTGGCGGGAAATGGAAGGAACTGCTGTAGTAACTGTAACAGGGGAGGTCCCGTTCCAGCATATATGCATGGTTACCTTTGATACTGCAACCCATAAGAATAAAATTATCTGGAATAAGGTCGATGGCAACCATCTGTCTCATTTTAATATTTTTAAAGAGATATACCAGAATAATGTTTTTGAGAAAATCGGCGAAGTGCCATATACAAACTTAAGCGTCTTTATTGATGAAACCTCCGATCCCCTGGTTAAATCTGACAAATATAAGATCTCAGTTGTGGACTCTGGAGGAAATCAATCGGAAAAAAGTCCTTTCCATAAAACTATCCACCTGAATATAAATCCGGGTATTTATGGATTCAACCTGATCTGGAACCATTATGAAGGGTTTGATTTCAAAACCTATAAAATCCACCGCAAATTTGTTAACGAATCCTGGGATCTAATCGATTCACTTGCAAGTAACGTCGATTCTTACACTGACTATTATACTACTCCCGGCCTGTCAACCTATTACATTGAAGTTGTCAGACCGGAACCATGCCATCCGACAATAAAAGGAAGCGAATATCTTAGTGTTGTTTCCAATGTTGCGACTGCCGCCCCGCTTGGTGTTGAGGAAGATAAGCTTACCGGTATCATGATCTATCCGAATCCTGTTTCAGAAAAACTGGTCATATCTGTACCCGGACAAACCAAAATTTATTACAGTATTGAAATTATCGGATTTGATGGCCGGAAGAAATTCGAAACTGTGACGACGGGTTCGAAAACGGAGCTCGACGTAAGCAATATTTCAAAAGGAATCTATTTCCTGAGAATTAAGGGTGAGGAAGTAGTTTTAGTCAAGAAAATCGTAAAGGATTAGGATTTAAAAAACGACGATTTCATCTGTAAAAATCCAGCAGGGTTCGCCGGCCCCTTCATGCCATGACGGACATTTGCCTGGATTTTTTGCTTTGATCCTGACATATCTTCCGGTGGTTCCTGTCCTGAACTGAAAATTAAACGGGTGAATAAAGACCTGTTCCTGGTTGCCTTTGACGGTATTCAACACTTCATTTATCGAATGAAATTTTTTTCCGTCGGAAGAGAGTGAATATTCTACCAGGTTTGGTAAAAATATCCAGCTTTTCTGGTTTTGAAGAAAATTCATCTGTACCGAGTTCACCGGTATCTCCTTACCGAGATCAATAACCACTTCAAGATCATTCCCGGATAAACCCTGCCAGTATCCGTCACGGTGGCTTATACTGCCCCGGAGACCATCGTTCAGACAACCATTTCCCGATCCCGGATAACGGCTGCTGTATTCAGTAAGGTATTTTAGTTTTTTACCGACAGCCTTATGCAGGATTACAGGCATCTCAGTAAGTTTTTCTTTTAATGTTCCGTCAACAAACAAACCGGTTTTCAGGTAACAGTTTGAGGTGATCTCAACCGGCGTTGAATATACGGATGAATTTGAATTCGGATTATTCCCGTTGAGAGTATATAGGATAGGAATATCAGGTTGTTCGGATGAAAGGACGATTTTGAGCTTACTGGTTTTCGGGTCCAGAAAGGTTCTGACATCGACTTTAAATGAACCTTTTGAATAGTTTATATGCATTGCATCGAGTCTTCTGAACTGCTCTTTCAAACGCAGACGGAAGTCATCCCAGTTCCGGTCCTTTTCAGGTGACCATACTACCTCGGAAAGAGCTATCATCCTTGGTACCGCCATATACTCAGCCTGGGCGATGGATGGGATGTACTCTGTCCATACATTTCCCTGCGCTCCTAAAATGAATTTCTTTTGCTCTAACGTTAGCTCTTCAGGTGAGGGGTTGAAAGAATAAACCTTCTTCAGTGTCGTAAATCCGCCGATCGCTTTAGGCTCGAACTGCGGATCTGCCTGATAATAATCAAAATAACAATATGAATTTGGAGTCATTATCACATCGTGACCCTGTTTTGCAGCTTCGACACCACCCTCAACCCCTCTCCACGACATCACTGTAGCTTCCGGAGCAAGGCCTCCATCAAGAATCTCATCCCATCCGATTAGCTTCCGGCCCTTGGAAACGATGAATTTTTCCATCCTACGGATAAAATAACTTTGAAGTTCATCCTCATCTTTTAAACCTTCTTTTGCTATACGGTTCTGGCATTTCGGACATTTCTTCCAGTTTGATTTATCGGCCTCGTCACCTCCGATGTGAATATACTTTGAGGGGAAAAGTTCCATGATCTCGGTCAGGACATCCTGAAGAAATAAAAAAACGGAATCATTGCCGGCACAATAGATATCAGCATTCGGCCAATAGCCGCCGGGAGGAACAGTAAACGGTCCGCCGGCACAGGAAAGTTCCGGATAAGCCGTAAGGACTTCAACAGAATGGGCGGGCATTTCAATTTCCGGAATCACATTGATAAACCGCTGCGATGCATAATTCACAATCTCCCGTATGTCATCCTGGGTATAAAAACCCCCGTAAGTGGCTTTTTCACCAGGCAACTGAGGTGACCGGTCATTCCAGGGCAGGTTTTCACGGTCAACACGCCATGCCGCCGTTTCCGTGAGCTTAGGATACTTTCTGATCTCAATCCGCCAACCGTTATCATCAGTGAGATGCCAGTGAAAGGTATTCATTTTATACATGGCGATCAGATCGAGATACTGTTTTATAAATTCCTTTGGAAAGAAATGCCTTGAAACATCCAGATGCATGCCACGGTATGAATATCTCGGATGGTCTTTAATCTCAAGACACGGAATCTCATATTTCCTTCCGGGTGAGGGTCTCGAATATTGCAACACTTCAGAAGGAAGAAGTTGCAACAGGGACTGGATGCCATAAAATAATCCATGGCCGCTGCTTCCTTCAATGATGATCTGGTGTTTCATCACTTTAAGAATATATCCTTCGGAGGGTATCCCTGACCTGTCTTTTGTATAAGCCAGGATGATTGCCGGAGTATTTTTATCTTCTTTTGTAAGTGTACGGATCTTTAAAACCGGTCCGCCTGAAAATTTCAACTGATCTGAAAAGAATAATGCAACCTTCTGAATATCTTCATCAAGTGAAGACACAAGGAGAGGGGTTTCGTCAGTCAAAGTAAATGTCCCTGTAGCCACTTTAATCCAGGCAGGCCTTGGAACTATGCTGATTGAAGAAGGTTCTTTCGGTTCTGATCCCTGACCTGAAAATGACAGTCGGAACAGAATTAACAATGAAAGGATAAATGTTTTATTCATTACTAAGGAATTTATTTTCTTGTATCTGAGATTCTTTGAGAATGTGGCAAATTTAGGAATCTTGACGATGCATTACTCCGTTTTTCCTTTCTTTCACTATAATTTTAAGATGGATTAATCCCATTTTATAAAATTTTTTCTCGATATGGATAAAAGAAAGCTTTGCACCTGGAGGTTCTTAAAGTCCTTCAGAACAATTCTGACAGATATCGATCTTCTCGCGTTCATCAAGGATTTGCTGCCTGAATCCATCGGCCATTCCGCTTTTCCATATTTTTCTGAACGGATCATAATTCATGTCCCCTAAAATATGATGAGCGTCCTTGTCATAACAACATGGTACCACCTTTCCTTCCCATGTAATAACACAACTGCTCCACATTCTGAAGCAATGACGGGGCAAGGTGTTTTTAAAACGGAATTGAATGCCTGAACCGCAATTATCTGAAACTTTTTTATATCTCGAATATTTATCCAGGTCAGGGATCAGGGGATTCCCATATTTATAATTATTGAATTGTGCCGACTTGAATTCTACTTTATTCACGGCAAGTTTCTTCCCCAGCTTTTTAACTTCATCCAGTTGATGTTGATTTGTTTTCAACACAAGAAACTGAATCACCAGGAAAGGACTTTTTAAATTCAGCTCCCTTTTCGCTTTTACCAGGGCGGTTATTCCGTCAATGACTTTTTCGAAGGAGCCCCCGACACGGTATGACTCATAACTCTCCTGATCAGTTCCATCAAGAGATATTATTAAACGGTTAAGTCCGGATTTTACCGTCTCAGATGCAGATGCCGGTGAAAGGTAATGTCCGTTCGTCGAAGTGCTGACATATATTTGTTTTGACCGTGCATAAGCTACGAAATCAAAAAACCGGGGATTCAGGAAAGGTTCTCCCTGAAAATACAAGGTAAGGTAACTTATGTAGGATGAAAGCTGGTCAACGATGGAATGAAAAAGAGCAGGTTCCATAAATCCCCGCGGCCGGGTCAGTTCAGACTGACCGCTCGGACATTCAGGACACCTGAGATTACACCTGTTGGTAGGCTCAATGCTTACTGCAAGAGGAAATCCCCAATGAAAGATATGTTTTGTCACTCGTGAAAGAACATATCCGGAAAGAACCTTACAAAGATTGATGGACCGGTTCAGGAGCAAAGTCAGGGAATATTGGAATCTGTTTGACTTTCACCGGTTTCTTCATGTTTGGTTGCGAATTCATCCGCAACGGTATCACCGTTATCTTTCTTCTTCTTTTTCTTTTTTCTTTTCTCGAAGAATGATCTGCCAAAAGAGATTGCCTTTGAAAGTACTGAGGTTCCGGTTGTCATTTCATCCGTCACGGCGCCTAAAAGATTCCGAATTGTCAATCTCCTGATAAGATGCCTGTAATTAGACCTGATTTTCTCCTCCGATTTCATTATTTCGACCTGAAGTTTTGCCTTCTCAAGCTCAAGGTCACGAAGCGATCTGATGCGTTTTAATGATATCCGTGAACTGTTATTCCACTTCATTTTTATTGTCCATTAAGACTTTGGTTATTTGGCGGATAAGGGGATTCAGTATAAGCTGAATCCTGAAAATAACAACAGCAATCCCTGCCAGCAAATAAACGCAGGTCACAATTAATGCCCCTGCATAAGCCGGACCGACATGATCGGCATACCAGAAAATAAAAGAAAATGAGAGGAAAAAGAGGAGAAACATGAACAGGACGAACAGGATCACAATTATCAGAAGAATGGTTGCCATCCTTGCGAGTTTCTCCGTGAGGACCAACTTTACCATATCGATCCTCAGATTAATATATTTTTTGATATTTTCCGTCAGTTCGGAAAAATTATCGGAAATGTTACCTGATTCCATTTTAAGCTTTAGAGAATTTTGGTTTCATTACTTTTATCTTCAGGAATACCGGTTTCATCATTATTACTATCCTTCCCCGTCAACTCTGATTTTAATGTCCGGAACTTTTCTGATAATCCTTCTTCAAGGGATTCAGCCATCAAGATTGCTTTTTTTCTGAGACGTTGTCTTGTTTTTGAACCCTTTGCGGGAGCAATCAGTATCCCGATACCGATCCCGGCCGCAATGCCAAGGATGGTGGAGATAATTACTTTTGAGTTTAATTTTGCCATAATCTTTGTAAAATTACGTTTTTTCTGTCATTTTTCTGACAAGCCGGAAGTTACTTAAAAACTCTGAGGCAACAATACGCAGGAAGGCGTACCCCGGCACGGCTGTTATCATTGCAGGTATTCCGCCAAAACTTCCGGCAGCAATGATGACAAGAAATATTTCTACAGGATGTGCCTTAACGCTTTTTCCTTGGATAAGAGGAGCATATAGAACATTATCCAGAATAATCACGAGCAGCATGCAAAGCAATATTTTAACAGCCATTGATCCGATCGCCCCATAAAGTCCGGCGCTGATAACGCCTGTTACTCCGAGCAGGATACCTGTTATTACTGCAATTATAGGACCTATATATGGAATAATGTTCACAATCCCGCCAAAAAAGGCTATGACAAGAGCGCCACGGACACCGAGGATGGTCAGAACAATCGCATACGATGCAATCATTGCCAAAACATTGATGATCAGTCCGATAAAATAACGGGAGAGCAAAGTTTTGCTTTTATTCATTACATTCTTTGTCTGATCGCCGTATTTTTCCGGGATCAGTAATAACAGCACACGGGGCAACATCTTTACATCATAAAGGAAAAAGTAGGACAGGAAAAGAGTGCTGAAAAGGTTGAAGAAAAATTTCCCGGTGAAAGTTATCAGTGAGCCTATGACATTGGAGAACACGCCGATTTTAAGTACCCCGATGATGTTTTCTTTCAGGAGCGTCTCTATTGTGGAATTACTGGCAATTATTCCAAACCGGATCAGTGTTTCCTGAAGCCAGGTGATCTCATACTGGTAATACTCTACAAGTTTGCTTCCGTCAATTGATGATATCATCGAGGCCTCCTGGACAACCAAAGGGATAAAGAAGCTGAACAGGCTGAGGAATATAGTTAGGATAAGGATCAGCGTAATTGCAACACTGAGTGCATGAGGTAATCTGAATTTCCTGATCTTTATTTTATCAAGCCGTTCAACCAAAGGGTAGCCGATGATTGAGATAACCCCGGCGACGATGATGATGATAATGATTTCAGAGAAGTACCACACCAGGAATCCGATTACGGCAATGGTAAGGATCAGAAAAAATAACTTATACCGCTGATAGAGTTCGTACATATGGTTTGTGTTTATCTGACAAACCTAATGTTTTTTGAGTTAAAAGTCAAATCTGGACGAATTAAGTCAAAGAAATCCGGACGTTCCAGCTCACGAGGCAGGTGTGGGATGGAGTCCCTCTGTCAAGCCCCGGGAATGGGTGTGTAAAACAGTCCCTCTGTCAAGCGCCGGGAGTGGGTGTGTAAAACAGTCCCTCTGTCAAGCCCCGAAAGTGGGTGTGGAAAACAGTCCCTCTGTCAAGCCCAGTGAGTGAGTGTGGAAAACAGTCCCTCTGTCAAGCCCAGTGAGTGGGTGTGGAAAACAGTCCCTCTGTCAAGCCCCAGGAGTGGGTGTGGAAAACAGTCCCTCTGTCAAGCCCCAGG
>Ga0172367_10003776_pt1 | contig 19287 bp, 12 predicted proteins | sample Lak10m_FD_114542 | JGI IMG/M metagenome (GOLD analysis project Ga0172367, IMG submission 114542) | Freshwater microbial communities from Kabuno Bay, South-Kivu, Congo - kab_022012_10m | ecosystem: Environmental > Aquatic > Freshwater > Lake | place: Democratic Republic of the Congo: South-Kivu...
CGCAATGGACAGGGGTAGGCGGTGTGTCATACGATGCCAATGGTATTCTGTGGTATTCCAACAGCTATTCCACCAAACCCATTCAGGCGTTAGATCGCGCGGGACATTTTTATTCTTTTTCAGGAGCGCCCTACGTTTCGAACTCAGATTGGCTACTTGATGTGATGGCTACACGCGAAGGTCAAATATGGGCCATCGTGGAAGGAAAAGGTATTTTAGTCTTAGATCCGAATGGAACCGTTTCAACCACCTCTGACGATAATTTCACCTTGTTAACCGAAGTGCAAGGCAATGGAAAACTCATTGACAAAAGTGTCAATTGCATGATTGAAGATTTAGATGGAGAGATTTGGGTGGGAACTATTCAAGGCTTGTGTGTGTTCTATTCGCAAGAGAGTTTGTTCAGTGATAGTCCTATCGATGCCGAACCTATCTTAATCACCCAAGACGGAAACGTTCAAATTCTCTTAGGCACCGAAACCATCAATGCCATTGAGATTGACGGAGGAAATAGAAAATGGATTGCCACCCAAAACAGTGGTGTGTATTTCTTCAGTGCTGATGGATTAACGCAATTGGCGCATTATACCAAAGACAACAGTCCATTGCCCAGCAACGCGGTGTCTGATATTGCTATTAACCACGACAACGGTGAGGTGTTTTTCGCCACTGAATCGGGTATTGTTAGTTTGTTCTCAACAGCAACGAACTTCGATCAAGAAATGAAAAATGTTCGTGTGTTTCCTAATCCGGTGAATCCTGATTTTGATGGAAATATCACGGTTGACGGCTTAGCGTACAACAGCAGCATTCGCATTACAGATGTTGCGGGTCGTGTGGTGTATCAAGGCACCAGCGAAGGAGGAAGAGCGTTTTGGAATGGCAAGACCACCGAAGGTGAGCGTCCTGCTACCGGAGTGTATTATGTCTTCTGCTCAAATCCTGATGGTAAGACCACAGACGTGCTGCAGCTTACCATCATTCATTAATTCATTATTTCATACATGCCTTGATGAAGGACATGAACAACGGATGCGGAGTCATAACGGTTGACTTGTATTCCGGATGGAACTGCGAAGCCACGAAGTACGGATGATTTTCTAGTTCTATGATTTCAACCAATCCGCTTTTCGGATTAGTACCTACACATTTGAATCCTGCTTTTTCAAAATCGGCTTTATACGCATTGTTGAATTCAAAGCGGTGACGGTGACGTTCTTCGATGTTTATTTTTCCGTATGCTTTGTGAACCTTAGTTCCTTTGGTAAGGCTGCACGGATAAGTGCCTAAGCGCATGGTTCCGCCTTTGTTCACGATAGACTTTTGCTCGTCCATCAAACTAATCACCGGATGCTTGGTATAGGCTTTCATTTCTGTGCTATGAGCATCTTTAAAGCCTAAAACGTTGCGTGCAAATTCGATGGTTGCGATTTGCATTCCTAGACAAATACCGAAGAATGGAATTTTATTTTCACGAACGAATTTGATGGCTTCAATTTTTCCGTCAATGCCACGCGATCCAAATCCGGGTGCAACCAAGACTCCGTCTAAGTGTCCCAATTTCGATTTTATATTCTTCGTGAATAATTCTTCCGAATGAATCCATTCTAAATCCACGGCACAATCACAAGCCGCTCCGGCATGAATAAAGGCTTCAGCAATGGATTTGTAGGCATCTTTCAATTCTACATATTTTCCAACTAAACCAATACGTACGCGTTTTTTCGGATGTTTTAATTTGAAGAGGAATTCACTCCATTTTTTCAAATCAGGTTTTTTCTTTCCTGTTAATCCCAATTTACGCATGGCTACTTGGTCAAGCTTTTCCGCTTGCATAAGCAGGGGCACATCGTAAATGGTTTCGGCGTCGATACTTTGAATCACCGCATCTGGACTAACGTTGCAGAATTTGGCAATTTTATTTCGAAGTTGCGATGAAAGTTCGTGTTCCGTGCGGCAAACCAAGATGTCGGGTTGAACCCCGTTTTCCAACAACATTTTAACGCTGTGCTGGGTAGGTTTGGTTTTTAATTCTCCGGCCGCAGCTAAATACGGAACCAAGGTCAAATGCACGACAATGCAATCTTCTTCCATTTCCCACATTAACTGACGAACGGCCTCGATGTATGGCAGCGATTCAATATCGCCAACGGTTCCGCCAATTTCGGTAATAACCACATCGTAGTCATGCGAATTACCAAGCAGTTGAATGCAACGCTTGATTTCATCGGTGATGTGCGGAATAATCTGAACCGTTTTTCCCAAGTATTCGCCGCGACGTTCTTTTTCAATTACGCTTTGGTAAATACGTCCGGTTGTAATGTTGTTAGCCTGTGAAGTGGGCGTATTTAAAAAACGCTCGTAGTGACCCAAGTCTAAGTCAGTTTCCGCTCCGTCATCGGTCACATAGCATTCGCCGTGCTCATACGGATTGAGGGTTCCTGGGTCAATATTGATGTAGGGGTCAAGCTTTTGAATAGTTACAGAGAAACCACGAACCTGTAACAATTTAGCTAATGAGGCAGAAATAATACCCTTTCCTAATGAAGAGGTAACACCACCTGTGACGAAGATATATTTGGAACGTTTTGAAGATCCCGCTTGCTTTTTTTGCATAACGGGATACAAAGTTAGTTGAAAAGGTATGCCAGGTGCAAATGATATTTGTCTTTACATCGGAGGCGTTTCGAAAAACTCAAGCGTACCAACACTTGCAGGAAGTTCGGTCCATGAAGAAATTTCAAAATTGATTTTAGCAACACTCCCTTTTTTGAAAATCCCGCTGTATTTGCCCAAGGCAAATGCCAATTCGCTGACGGTTGGATTGTGTCCGATGATAGCCACTTCGTTCACCGTATCGTCTGTTTCAACCAATACATCGAGGTAATTATCTAGTTGCGAATTATACAAACTAGGTCTTAGCTGAATGGTGGGTGCTTTTTTTTGATGCTTGGCCAGGATGTGAGCCGTGGCGTAGGTTCGTAAAGCGGGACTCACATACCACAGCGCGGGTAATTGAGCAAAGCGAAGGCCTTGCGCATTCGATTGTTCAATTCCTCTTTTGGAAAGCTGTCTAAAACTGTCTGGAATATCAAATCCATCCACCGCATCGGCGTGACGAATGATGTAGAGTGTTTTCATTTCTGAATGTACTCTCTTCCTTCTACGTCAAGCACGTTGGTGTACTTTTTTAATGAACGTAGCAAAAGGAAAACGACAAAGGCACCCACTAAACTGTATTGCCAAAACGGATGAACCAATTCTTTCCAATCGTAGAATCCAAGGTGAATGTAATTCTTCAACGCATCAATCAATGCGAATGAAAGGAAGATGGCGAAGAATCCGTTGTATTCGCGTTTCATCACATTTTTGAACGAAAAGAATACCGGAGCTGAAACGAAATTTTTGAAGTTCGGGAAGAAGGCAGGGGTTTTCTCAGCCCAATTCAAATAGGTCTGTCCGAATTTTCCACGAAGGAAATATTCTTCTGCAAACATGATACGCTCGTAGTACACCCAAAATAGGAAGGTGCAAGCAATGCTAAACCACCAACTTCCCACGTAGAGGATAAGACCCATCCACATGAAGAAATTACCCAAGTAGAGTGGGTGACGAACAAGGCTGTAAATACCGGTGTTGTTCAACGATTCAGCCACTTGGCCTTCTTTGGTGTTTCTTCCAGAAGTGCCTTTTGGCGTGAAGCCAATGGTTAATGCACGAATCAATTGTCCGAAAAGCGAAACCGCCAAGCAAGACATTGCAAAATTGTGGTGGAAAAGCGGCTCATCTTTGTCTAATTCGAACCCGATAACAATAGCAGCTAATACATAAAGTGCTAAGGGTAAAAAGCTTCTCCAGCGGAACAACCAGTTACCGCTTTTATTCATTTCTTCAATTAATGCCATAAATTCTAATGTGCTGCGAATTTACGGCATATTGTGGTTCAGACCATTCGAAGTCGTCCAATTCCTCCGTCAACCGATAGAACCTGCCCTGTTACCCATCCCGACTTAGGACTCAATAAGAACAAAGTGCTATCCGCAATATCGTGGGGCGTGCCGTAACGTCCAAGAGGATGACGCTTGGCAGAAGCAGCTTGTTTTTCTTCGGTGTTCAAGAATCGTTCAGACAGATCTGTAGCCACCAACGAAGGGGCTATGCAGTTCACTCGAATTTTGGGAGCTAGCTCGGCTGCCAGCGAATAGGTCAAGCTTTCCAAAGCCCCTTTGGCCATGGCTACCATTGCGTGGTATGGCATACCGGTTTGAGCCGCCACCGATGAAATAAATACCACAGAAGGGGCTTCCGATTTTTTCAAAAGTCCAATTGATTGCTGAACGGCTTTCAACGCGCCGTAGGTGTTGATTCGCATTTCGTCAATGAACATGTCTTGCGAAATTCGCGTGAAGGGCACCAACTGAATACTGCCCGGACAATAGACCAATCCGTCCAATTCTGATAATCCTTCCAAGGCCGCTAATTCTCCCCCCGCTTCATACTCTTGCTTAGAAGTAATAACTACGTGGTTTCCTTCTGCACGCAGCTTTTCAGAGATGCTCTTTCCAATCCCTCGCGTTCCGCCAATAACTAAATAAGTTGCCATATTATCCTACAAGTTTTAAGAATTCTGCACGTTTTGCTTCGTTTTCAAAGGCACCGCTAAACGATGAAGTGATGGTGGAACTGTTGATGTCTTGTACTCCGCGACTGCTCACACACAGGTGAACAGCGTCACATTGTGTTGGTCTCCCATTTCATCAATCTGAATTTCCAAAAGGTTGCTTTCTTGTGTTTTCATAAGAGGGTGTTAATTGAAAAACCATCGAGAAGGAACTTTGTTCGAAAACATTATATTTGCCAAATACCTAAACCGTAACTACTATGTCTCTTTGGAGGAAAAAAGATTTGACTTCTATTATGAATGAAGCCGAAGCTGGCGAGAATTCGTTGAAGCGTTCGCTCGGTGCATTTCAGTTAATTGCCCTCGGAATTGGTGCTATTATCGGTGCCGGATTATTCGTTCGAACCGCCTCTGCAGCTGCCGAAGCCGCAGGAAATGGCGTAACCCTTTCGTTTATCGTAGCTGCAATTGGATGTGCTTTCGCCGGATTGTGCTACGCCGAATTTGCTGCAATGATTCCTATCTCGGGTAGTGCATACGCTTATTCGTTTGTAACCATGGGTGAATTGGTGGCTTGGATTATCGGATGGGCCCTTGTTATGGAATACGCCTTAGGTGCTGCTACGGTGTCAATTGCTTGGAGTGAATACTTAAATAATTTATTAGGTGGCGGAATACCTTATGAATGGTGTCACTCGCCTTTTGAGAGTATTAGATATTTAACCGGTGAAGCCGCTAATGCTGCTGCGGCTAGCATTGATGGCTTAGCTAACGCAGTGCATCACGGTAAACTTATTTTGTCTGATGAGCAAATTGGTAAACTGGCTCCTGAATTGACCACTCAAATTCAATCTGCGAAAGGAGTAATCAATGCTCCAGCACTTGTTATTATCCTTGCTTTAACCTTGTTGTTAATCAAGGGAACCAAAGAATCTGCTTTCGTCAATGCAATCATTGTGTTCTTGAAAGTGGCCATTGTATTGGTATTTATTTTTGTGGGATGGCAGTTCATCGACCCAGCGCACTATGATCCGTATTTGATTCCTCAAGGCGTGAAAGACCACGAAGGTGTATTCGAATGGGGATGGGGCGGAGTTCTTGGTGGCGCTGCTATTGTATTCTTCGCTTTCATCGGATTCGATGCCGTTTCTACAGCAGCGCAAGAAGCAAAAAATCCAAAACGCGATATGCCAATTGGTATCATGGGATCGTTGATTGTGTGTACCATTCTGTATATTCTATTCGGACACGTATTAACCGGTGTGGCTCCTTGGTCAGATTTCGGTGATCCAGCTTTGGGTAAAGAGGCTTCTGTTTCATACGCCATTACGCATTACATGAAAGGCTACGAATGGCTCGGAACCAGCGTTACTGTGGCCATTCTAGCCGGATTCTCTTCGGTAATCTTAGTTATGCTCATGGGACAAAGCCGTGTGTTCTATTCTATGTCGAAAGACGGACTGTTGCCAAAAGCTTTCGGTGAATTGCATCCGAAATTTCACACGCCTTACAAAGCGAATTTGATTTTGTTCGTTTTCGTTGGTGCTTTTGGCGCCTTCGTTCCGGGCTCTGTTGCAGGTGATTTAACTTCCTTCGGAACCCTCTTCGCCTTCGTATTGGTAAGTGCAGGCGTTTGGATCATGCGTGTTAAAAATCCAGAATTCGTTCGTCCGTTCAAAACCCCCTTGGTTCCTTTCGTTCCAATCATGGGTATTTTAATTTGTGCGGGAATGATTGTGGCACTTGATGTTGAAACCTTGAAGGTTGCAGGTTATTGGATGGTAGTTGGATTACTGATTTACTTCGGTTATTCACGCCGTCACTCGCATTTGCATCCGAAAAAATAAAGTGATAATAAAATTGGAAACCGCCTTCGGGCGGTTTTTTTTTATGCCTTACTTTCTTTGCTAGCTCTTTAGCGACCTACAACAATTTTCCGACTTTCCGTTTTATTCCATCGAACAAGATATGCCCCTGTAGGCAACGTAAGTCGCGCATTCGGTGCGAAGAAGGCTTGCTCATAGACGAGTTGTCCGCTTACCGTAAATACTTGCAAGGCTTGCAAAGTAGAGGCTGTTCGATTAACCAATTCATTTCCTTCCATCCCCCAATCATTCCCCTGCAATTCTGGGATTTGTAAATAAAAAACCGAGGTGCTAGAACTGCATCCTTCCAAACTGGTCGCCTGCACTTCCAAAAAATCACCTCCCATCGTGGGTAAGTAAATCAGCGTGTCGTTAACAGATAAGTCTTGCCAAACAAAGCTGCATGAATCCAAGTTTGCTGCAGCCACCGCTTGCACCAGGGCCGAAGGCAATTCGCTCAACTGAATACTCACTTCAGGCACGGCAAAACTTGCTACGACATACGAGCTGTCAACCGCACATCCCCACACGTCGGTAAAGGCAAAGGTGAATGTGCCCGCGCTTAATTGGTCAAACGTTAGTGTTGAGTCAATCGCGTTATAGGTAGCGGGAAATCCGTTAGAAATTTCTACGCTTGCTGTGCCCGAGTTTCCATCTGGACAAGTGCCCGTGGTGCTAATTCCAAGAATTTGTAGTTGATAATCCGCTTCAATAGTAATTAATGTATCAAACGTGCATGCATTCGAAAACGTGTGATGAACGGTGAAGCTTTCTACCGCTAATGAATCTTCATGCACCAGACTTAGGGTGTCGCCGTTGAAACTTTGTATGATACTGGTAACTTGTCCCAACGCCACCCCAGCGCAGGGTGAAGAAATCATTTCCGTAACCACGGTTGGCGGAATAACAGGTGGTAAGTAAACTGGAATAGCTACCGTATTCCCATATCCTGTGCTGCACAGGGCGTCAATTGAATTTGATGTGTTCACTGCTGTGGCAAGTACCGGAGAGTTAGACCAACTAACGTTGTTGAAGGTATTCACACTCACGTGATAATCGCTAGAGAAACAATCGGGCGATTGCACCGAAATAAAATCGTGGGTTTCTCCCTCGGTAAAGAGATGGGTAGTAGATGCGGGTAAGTTGTAATACGAATCAATAAGACCACTGGGCCAATGTATAATTAACGAATCCACTTGACTGGCATCAGCAAGACCATAAATAAAATTTTGACTGTTCTGTGCTAGGTACATTTCGCCCGCCATGCTGAATCCCGATTGTACCATGCCGTTGGTATATAAGTGAAATCGTGCACCTATTCCGTTGCGATTGCTCCATCGTCCTGCTAATCGAAATTTGATGAATTGATTGTCTGTCGGTGTTCCCAAAAACCCAAGGTTTTGTCCCAGGTTCACGGTAGGCCCGAGTTGCGCAATGGTTTCGGCAGACATAAGCATGTCGCTGGCCCCGTCGTTATTAAAATCACCTTTCGCAGCGGTATAATAACCCAAAAAATAATCTTGAATAGCCGAAGTCGTTATCTCTTGTAAACTGCCTTGGTTATTCTTATATAGTTTATTGTTAGGTAAGCCGTTGTAATAGCCTTCGCGGGTGCAAATAATCAAATCTTGCCACCCATCATTTTCCATGTCAATCCACAGCCCTCCCCAAGCTTCTAAATTGAAAACTAGATTCTGCGCTATCCCCGCTGAAGTAAAGGTGTCTCCTTGATTCACCTGAAGATGATTTTCTAAATTGGTTCCGTTGCTAACGTACACATCGAAGTCGCCATCGTTATCGAAGTCACTCCAAGAATTGCTCATCGCATCAGAAGGAATGGTCAACCCATATTCCACTGCTAGGTTAGTGAATTGGTCCAACGCTGGATTATACTGATACAATTCACAAGGAGCTTCGTGGTCATTGACGAGGTATATTTCTGGATAATTGTCGTTCGTCAAATCAATAAAGGTGGGTTGAAACGCCAGGGTATTGGTGTAGTTGATATTGCCGTAAGTCCCCAGAGTAAACGCGCGATTCCCTTGATTCACGAATAAATGATGCCCCACCGAATAGCTGTAGTTGGCTATCATGATATCGAGTAGGGCGTCGCGATTGAAATCGCCAATGGCCAAGCCCATAGAGCTGGTGTTCGGAAGAAAAGAATTCTGCAGCGAAAGGGTGTCTAGGGTGAAAGTGAATCCCGCGTTTTGCCAGAAAATTTGTGCAGGAGCATTGAGACGAGTGACTACCAAATCATTTAATCCGTCGTTATCTAAATCGGCCCAAACACACGATTTCGCATTTTTTGAATTGGGGAAAGAGGAAGTAGGAACCAGTTGACCTTGGTTATTGTGGAAGTAGCGAGTTGGTAAATTGAAAGAACACACCGTCACATCATCCCAGCCATCTTCATCCACATCGAAGACGCTAATGCCCGCACCATACTGGGACTCGCGAATGAGTGGCGTTTGGCTAAACAAGGTCTGTGACTCGGTAAATTGAGCCATAGCACAGGTTGTCCAAATCATTGCCACAACAAGTAGTTGCAACGACTTCAACGGTTAAGGTTTTTTAGTTAGGTATGGTGAAAGTAACGAAAAAATAGAAAACACAAATCTTAAAAAAATGACAAAGGCCCCAATCGTTATCGGAGCCTTTGTAAACCTTAACCTTAACTAACCTTATTTTGAAAAAAACCGTTTTCTGTATAGTCTAACGGATAAGAAAAGAGAAGGTTACATTTTTTTTTAAAAAATTATGTTTTTTGTTTTTCTCGCTTGGCGGCAGGGAAAAGAATGTTGTTTAAAATCAAGCGGTAACCCGGTGAATTCGGATGAAGCGTAAGGTCTGTAGGGGGGTCACCTACGCGGTGCTGATAGTCTTCCGGGTCATGTCCGCCGTAATAAGTCCATTGCCCTTGTCCCAATTCACCATGAATGTATCGCGCACAATTAATGCTTTTGGCTTCGCCCATAATGGTCACATCGGTACGCAAGTAACTTTCACGAAACGACGTTGTTTGTCCCATGAAACCTTTAATCACTTGCGTGTGATTTTGAGTGAGGATGGTAGGAATAATGTCCCACTTCGCCGAAAAGTCGAATAGGGTAAAGAAATCATTTTCTTGTCTCAACTTCAGTTGATCTTCGGTCCCATCAATGGAAGAGAACTCATAGACCATAGGGTCTTTCATCAGATTATAATCTTTGAATGCAAGTCCATTGGAATAATCTAATTTCTTCTGAGCATTCGGATCACTCGGGTCACCGTCAAAAACACTTTCACAAATATCTACTCCCTGAGCCGCCAACGAAATATCGAACGAATCGGTTCCGCTGCACATGGTAAACAAGAAGCCGCCACCTAAAACGAAATTTTTGATGTTGACTGCCACTTGGCCTTTCATCGCAGAAACCTTGGTAAAACCCAGTTGATTGGCTGTTGCTTCTTGCGACCGCACTTCTTCCATATACCAAGGCGCATTGCGATAGGCTCCGTAGAATTTTCCGTATTGACCCGTGAAGTCTTCGTGATGAAGGTGTAACCAATCGTATTCGGGAAGCTTGCCAAGAATAATCTCTGTGTCGTAAATGCTGGTGTACGGAATCTCTGCGTAGGTAAGCACCAGTGTTACGGCATCGTCCCACGGTTGTTTTCCTTGCGGAGTATAAACGGCAATTTTCGGAGCGACTTCCAATTTAACGCGTTCCATATTGACTTCCGGATCGGCAATTTCTGAGTAAATCTGATTGGCCGAAGCATCGGCAATCACTTCAAAGGTTACCCCGCGTTCGGTGCAAATGCGCTGAATAGGCGCGGCATTGTCCATCATAAAACTTCCACCGCGGTAATTCAAGAGCCATTCAATGGGGAATTTCTGTTCTAGAATCCAATAGGCCACGCCGTAAGCTTTTAAATGATCGTGTTGCGCATCATCCATGGGGATGAGCAATTTGCTGGCAAAGGCACCAGGAGCAAGCACTAGCAGTAGGGCAACAAATAACAATCGACGCATAGGTCAAAGATAGTATGAGTCCTACTAACTCAGTACTATTTGAAAAATTGCGGTGTCGGTTGAAAACTAAGTGGATGGCTTGGGGGTAAAGCGATGTAATTTTGCGCAAACCTAAAAGCACTATGAAATTTTTTATCGACACAGCCAACTTAGACCAAATTCGCGAAGCAAAAGATTTGGGAATTCTTGATGGCGTTACCACCAATCCAAGCTTAATGGCGAAGGAAGGAATCTCTGGACATGACCGTGTGATGCAACACTATGTGGACATCTGCGAAATTGTTGGAGAAGGTGATGTAAGTGCAGAGGTTATTTCAACCGATTATGAAGGAATGATTCGTGAGGGCGAAGCGCTTGCGGCATTGCATCCGAATATTGTAGTGAAAGTTCCGATGATTAAAGACGGAATTAAAGCCATTCGTTATTTCACAGACAATGGTATTCGTACCAATTGCACCTTGATATTCAGCGCTGGACAAGCCTTATTGGCAGCGAAAGCGGGGGCTTCGTATGTTTCACCTTTCGTTGGACGCTTGGATGATATTTCAACTGATGGGGTTGAGTTGATTGAACAGATTCGTGTGATTTATGATAATTACGGATTCGATACCGAAATTTTAGCCGCATCGGTTCGTCATCCAATGCACATCATTCAATGTGCTGAAATTGGAGCGGATGTAATGACCGGACCATTGAGTGCGATTATGATGTTATTGAAGCATCCGTTGACTGATAGCGGATTAGCTCAATTCTTAGCTGACCACAAGAAGGCTGCAGAGGCTGGAAAATAAGCGTGGAAGTTTCAGATTACAACGCGGCACAAACCGTTGCCGAATGGCTCAAACGAGGGGAAGTATGCATTGTGCCTTCAGACACCGTGTATGTTCTCGTTTGCGCCATTTCGCAACGGAAGGCCATTGAAAAAATGGCCCAATTGAAAGGCGTGCGGTTAGATAACGCACGCTTTTCAATTGTTTGTGCCGACTTGTCTAATCTGGCGCAATACAGCAAACCCATTTCAACGCCGTACTACCGAGCACTGAAAAAACACACCCCCGGCGTTTTTACCTTCATCCTCGAAGCCAACAACGCCGTTCCAAAACTCTTCGTCTCTCGCCGAACCGTCATCGGTCTGCGCGTTCCTGAATCGGCCTTCCTCCGCGAACTAACCGCTTCGCTCGGTGAACCCCTCGTCGTTTCTTCCCTTCACTCGAAAGAAAATCCCGACGAGTTTCCACTCAATGCACATCAAGTAGAAGATGAGTGGGGAAGTGAAGTCTATCAAGTCGTTGACGGTGGAACACTTTCAGGTGCTCTTTCTACCGTGGTCGATCTTACACACGCCGTTCCTGTTATCATTCGTCAAGGTGCAGGCGATTGGAATCCGTAAGCAATATCCATAAACATTCCCTCGTTCGCAAGTTTCAAGTTGTCGCCTTTTTGCCACAGGCGAATCCAGTAATTTCACCTTGATAAATTGTGACTATGAAGAAACTTGTTGTTGTGCTTTTCTTCGCTACGCTGACAGCCCTGTCGAGCTTCGCCCAGAAAACCTACGAATTACTTACGCCGGAAGAAACCTACTACCAAGCGCAAGATTTGTTCGCTCACGAAAAATACGTGGCCGCTAAAGCTGCGTTCGAAGCGTACATCACGAAAACAAATCCCACCGCTCCGTATCGCATCGATGCCGAATACTACCAAGGGCTGTGCGCCATGAATCTGTTTCATCCCGATGCAGAATTCCTTTTGACTTCTTTCGTGCGCAATCACCCCGATAGCCGCTGGAAACAGAGCGTCTACCTCGAATTGGGAAATTTCAAATACAAAAGCAAAAATTACAAGCAATGCCTCGAGTGGTTCAACCAAGTGGAAGAACGCCAACTCCTCAGCGATGAACAACCGGCTTTCTACTACAAACGCGGTTATGCCTTGTTCAACCAAAAACAATTCAAAGAATCTCGTGTCGATTTCGCGAAGGTGAAAGATGGAAGTTCTGAGTACGCTCCGGGTGCTACCTACTACTATTCCTACATGGCCTACACCGCCCAAGATTATCAGGTGGCGTTGGAAGGATTTTCAAAGTTGAAAGAAGACAAGGATTTCAAAGCGGTAGTGCCGTATTTCATTACGCAAATTCTGTATCTGCAAAAGAAATATGACGAACTCTTGGCCTATGCACCGGCTCTGATTTCTTCAGAAGAAAATGTAAAAAACAACTACCCAAACGCCAACGAAGAAATTGCTCACTTGGTGGGTGATGCGTACTTCATTCAAAAAGATTATACCAACGCGTTGCCCTTCCTTGAGAAGTATCACAACTCGCCTTCAGCACAGCCAAGTCCAGAAGATTTCTATCAATTGGGATTCACCTATTACCACAATGGTAATTTCGAGAAAGCACTGAAAGCCTATTCCAATTGCACCAAAGAAGATAATGCCCTAGCACAGTTGGCGAATTACAACATGGGTGATTGTTACTTGAAGCTCGAACAAAAAGAATATGCGCGTACCGCCTTTGAAGCTGCGTCGAAACAAAATTTCAATCAAGAAATTCAAGAAGATGCCATGTTCAATTACGCCAAATTAGCGTTCGAACTTTCTTACAATCCTTTCCACGAAGCCATTTCTGCTTTTGAAGATTACTTGCAGAAATATCCAGATTCTCCTCGCCACGACGAAGCATATTCGTTCCTGTTGAATGTGTATTTGAAAACGAGAAACTACGAACGTGCGTTGGAATCGTTAGATAAAATCAAGGTGAAAGACATCACCACAAAAACTGCCTATCAGCTGGTGGCATTCAACCGTGGGGTGGAATTGTTCCAAGCAGAAAGCTTTGCACGCGCAACCGAGTTCTTCAACAAGTCTATGCAGTATCCACAAAATCCTGGATTAGTGGCTCAGACCAAATACTGGTTGGCAGAGATGAGCTACAAGCAAGGCAACTATGCGAAAGCAAAAGAATACTACCAAGCCTGCATTGCAGAACCGGCAGCGTTCAACTCTGAGTATTACGGATTAGCGCAGTACGGATTGGGATATACGTTTTTCAAAATGGGATTGGCGCAAAAGGACTATGAAAATTCAAAAGCCTATTACGCGAACGCGAATTCGGCTTTCAGAAAATTTGTTGAGATCAAAGATGCCGAATCGAATAAAATTGCCGATGCTTACTTGCGTATTGGTGATTGTTTTTTCGTGTCGAAAGCCTACAAACAAGCGATCGACGCCTATGCCAAGGGTTCGAACGGACAAAAAGATTACATCAATTACCAAAAAGCTTTGTGCTACGGTTACGAAGGAGATCAAGCGAAGAAAATCGATTTGTTGAGCGGGATTGTAAACTCAAACACCAACTCGCGTTACAAAACAGATGCTGCCTTTGAATTGGGAGAAACCTATATTGAACAAGAGAAATACAAGCAAGCGAAAGAAACCTTCTTGGAACTTCTTGCCGATGATCCAAATACCTTGTATGCCCGACGCATTTGGGTAAGCCTGTGTCTGGTGTATCGCGAAGAAGGCAACATGGCCAAGATGAAAGAGATGTGGAACAAGCTTTACGCAGAGTATAAAAACGATAGAATTATTCTCGATGCGTTGGCTATAGTTCAATCCGATTTAATTGATGATCCTGAATTTCAAAACCAATTAAAGAATCTCAGCGTTGCAAATGTTTCTGAGAGTGATATTGAAAACACCATTTTCAGTCGTGCTTCATCTCTTACCTTCGGAGGTGATTGTACCAATGGTCGTCCTAAACTGGAAGCCTATCTCGCTCAATATCCTCATTCTCAAAATGAGGCTGAAGCCAATTACTTAATTGCGAACTGCTATTTCACTGAGGGTAATCGTGAGAAAGCAATTACCTATTTTGAAAAAGTTGTTGAATTACCTGCCTCAGACTTCACTGAAGAAGCGTTGAATAACGCTGCCGACATTCGCATGCAACAAGGTGAATTTGCTAAAGCCATCAATCATCTATTAAAAATTGAATCGGCTGCACGCTCGAAGAACGCAGTAGCAGAAGCGCGCATGGCGTTGTTGACTTGTTATTTCAATTTAAACGAAATGGGACTGGCTCGCGAATACGCCGATAAGGTTATTGCCGATGCTAGCAGCACTGCCGAAAACAAAGCGACTGCCTACCTGTGGCGTGCACGCATTAAGATGAGTGAGGAAGAATTCGATGCAGCCTTGTTAGATTACAAGGAAGTTGCGAAGCAAGGCGGACAAGGCGCTGCAGAAGCTGCTTTCCAAGGGGCATTTGTCGAATACAAAAAAGGCGATTTAGTGAACGCAGAGAAATCGGTGTTCAAAGTGATTGAGAAGTATGCGTCCTTCGAAAAATGGAAGTACGAATCGTTCTTATTGCTAGTCGATATCTACATCGCTAAACCCGATTTCTATCAAGCGCGCAAAACCATCGACGCCATTGTAGCCAAGGTAACCATTCCAGAAATTTTGGCTCGCGCAGAAGAAAAAAGACAATTGATTATTCAACTTGAAAATCCAGCACCCATCAACAGAAGCTTGGAAGTTCAACCCGAAAACAACGATGAAATTTTAAATGAAGACACCAATGAAGAATAAGTTGAATAGCTCATTAATAGCTGTGTTTCTGATAGGTGCCCTGTCGTCCTCGGCTCAAATCAATGACACGTTGCCCCTGCACCAAGGTGCAACATTTGAGGGTAATAGAGATATATTCTTGAAGGATGCGAATAAAATCAATGTGCAGCCCTTCATCATTGAAAGCACGGATATGGGTTGGACTTCGATGAAATACTCGATGCTGCCTACACGTCAAATCCCATTTACACAACCAGCAACCATTGGTTCGTCGGCTTTCCCAATGGAAAAGAAATTAAAGAAACTGCAACGCGGATTCTTAGATATTGGTCTAGGGACATACGTTACACCTAAAGTTGATTTTTACTTTACCGAAGGGCGTTCGAAGAAAGGCGATTGGGGTGTGCATTACCATCACCAAAGTGCCAATTCAAGCACAACAGTGAATGATAGAGTACCTATCGCAACTACCTATTCAGACAATGCGGCTACCTTATGGGGTAAACGCTTTTACAAGAATTTTTTAGGGGAAGCCAGTGTCAACTGGACACGCAATGTTTCGCGTTGGTATGGTGTGGATCCGCTTTTTGTAGATAGCGTAACAGCAGCTGGCATGAAACAACGCATGAACGCCTACAACGCTAAATTGGCTTTCCGTTCATTCGATCGCGATTCGGCAGATGTCAATTGGTGGGGACAAGCCAATTACCGCTTGGCACAAGATGCTTGGAAGAGCAGCGAGAATTTTGTCGATGTGCAAGGTGGATTAAGTAAGCTAGTGAAAAGCGAAGTGTTTGCTGCCGATTTGGGACTTACTTACAACAGCTTCAATGCCTACGGATACAATTGGTCGAACGATGTTGCCAATAAGTTTGAACCAAATGATACCACTAAGGCCATGCGCAATTATGACAACGCAGTCATTCGTTTTGTGCCAACGGCTTATACGGTTTGGAAAGACTTACGTGTGAAAATTGGTATGGGCATGTACCTGCAATCGCGCGGTGCGCAACGCGGACATTTTTATCCGCAGGGAGAAATTTCCTACAGCATTTTAAAAGGAATCATCGTTCCTTATGCAGGGGTGAAAGGGTCGTTAACCCAGCAAACTTACTACGGACTGTACCAGCAGAATCCGTTTGTGGTAACACAGCCACAGCTTATCAATACAAACAATAAATTGCAAGCCTACGGTGGTATCAACGGTTCTATTTCGCGTCGTGTAAATTATATGACCGGCGTGGAATACAACAAAGCCGAGAATTACGCCTTTTTTCAACGCGATTCGCTCTATTCCTTCGGAAATATGCAAAACGTGATTTATGGCAATTTAAATGAGCTTAAAATCAAGGGAGAAGTGGAAGTGTTAGGTGGAAAAAAATGGGATGCGAAATTGGGAGGAAGTTATTCGTACTTCGAAACCAACGAAGACCACGCCTGGAACCTTCCAAACTTGCGCATTTACGGAGTTGGAAAATACAGCTTGAACGACCAATGGAATTTCCAACTTCAAGCCTATTACATCGGCGAGCGCTGGGCCAAATCGGTTTCCCCCATGCTGAACCAAGGAATCAACGATCAGGGCTATTTCGAGTATAAAATGAAGGCCTTTATTGATGCCAATATCAAGGTGTCTTACGAGTATAACGAGCGCTTATCTGCTTACGTTCAAGTGAATAACATTCTGTCACAGAAATATTACCTGTATAGCGGTTTCCAAAGCCAGCGAATACTGGCCTTTTTAGGTGCTGCGTATTCGTTCTAAATGGCACCAAAGTGTTAACGAATTGTTCATAAAGAATGGGGGCTTCGGCCCCTATTTTTTTGTCGCCACGGAGCGGAAATCGTAAATTTGTTAGCCTTTCGAAATCCCTTGATTTCATTGAGGTTTAATCGAAATTTTACACCTAAACAATTAGCGAAAAAATAATGAGCGAATTAGAAAATCAAGCGGGTAATTATACCGCTGATAATATCCAGTCCCTCGAGGGAATGGAACACGTGCGTATGCGTCCCGCCATGTACATTGGCGACATCAGCTCACGTGGTCTGCATCACTTGGTTTATGAAGTAGTAGATAACTCTATTGACGAAGCGTTAGCAGGGTATTGCGATACCGTTAGCGTAATTATCAATGAGGGCAATAGCATTACAGTAGAAGATAACGGTCGCGGTATTCCCGTTGACATGCACAAGAAGGAAGGTGTTTCTGCCCTTCAAGTGGTAATGACCAAAATTGGTGCGGGTGGTAAATTCGACAAAGGGTCTTACAAGGTTTCTGGTGGTCTTCACGGGGTAGGGGTGAGTTGCGTAAACGCACTTTCTACTCACATGCGCACAGAAGTTCACCGCGACGGTAAATTGTATGTTCAAGAATATTCTATCGGAAAACCGTTATTCGCAGTGCGTGAAGAGGGAACTACCGACAAGCGCGGAACACGTCAGACCTTCCAACCAGACGCAACTATTTTCGATACCACCGAATACAATTACGATACCTTGGCTAACCGCTTGCGCGAATTGTCGTATTTGAACAAAGGTCTTCGTATCACCTTGACCGATGCTCGTGTGAAAAACGAGGATGGAACTTTGAAAACAGAGGTATTCCTTTCTACAGAAGGATTGATTGAAATGGTTCGCTTCCTCGATGAAAGCCGTCCGTCAATCGTTAGCAAAATCATTCACATGGAACGCACCGACGGTGCTATTCCGGTGGAAGTAGCTATGACTTACAACGATTCATATAACGAGAATGTTTTCAGTTATGTGAACAACATCAATACCCACGAAGGTGGAACTCACTTACAAGGTTTCAAACGCGGATTAACCACCACATTGAAAGACTACGCTGAAAAAAGCGGATTGCTTGAGAAGGCGAAGGTAGAAATTGTAGGTGATGACTTCCGTGAAGGCTTAACAGCAGTGGTTTCTGTAAAAGTACAAGAGCCACAATTCGAAGGACAAACCAAAACCAAATTGGGAAACAAAGAAGCGGTTGCTCCGGTTTCTCAAGTGGTGAGCGAAATGCTTGAAGCATACTTGGAAGAAAATCCAAACGAAGCCCGAGCTATCGTACAGAAGGTAATCCTTGCAGCACAAGCCCGTGTAGCAGCTAAAAAAGCGCGTGAAACTATTCAACGTAAGGGTGTAGGTTCAGGCGGTGGACTTCCTGGTAAATTGGCCGACTGTTCTGAAAAAGATCCGTTGAAATCAGAGTTGTTCTTAGTCGAAGGAGACTCGGCGGGTGGTACAGCCAAACAAGGCCGTGATCGCGTGTTCCAAGCGATTCTTCCGCTACGTGGTAAAATCTTAAACGTAGAAAAGGCCATGCAACACCGCATCCTTGAAAACGAAGAGATTAAAAATATCTACACCGCTTTGGGTGTATTCATCGGAACCGAAGAAGACAGCAAAGCACTTAACACAGCTAAACTGCGCTATCACAAGATCGTCATCATGTGTGATGCTGACGTTGACGGATCGCACATTGAAACCTTGATTCTAACCTTCTTCTTCCGTCACATGAAAGAATTGGTAGAAACAGGAAAAATCTACATTGCTACTCCACCGCTTTACCAAGTGAAGAAAGGAACTAAATCTGAATACGCTTGGACAGAAGAACAACGCGATGGATTGATTCAAGAAATGCGCGGAGCGGGTTCAGAAAGCAGTGTAAACGTTCAACGATACAAGGGTCTTGGAGAGATGAACGCAGAGCAGCTTTGGGAAACAACCATGAATCCTGAAACAAGAACACTTCGTCAAGTTACCATTGAAAACGCAGCTGCGTGCGACCAGATCTTCTCTATGCTTATGGGCGATGAAGTTCCTCCACGTCGTGCATTCATTGAAGCGAATGCGAAATACGCGAAGATCGACGCTTAACGGAGCTTCGGATTTTCAAGATGCCTGGTGCTATCTCGGTTGTTTTTCTTCTCGAGATTCTTTTTAAAGGCTTCTTCTAAATCAACTCCAGTCTGATTTGCTAGACATACTAAAACCCAAAGGACATCGGCCATTTCATCGCCGATGTCTTTGTTTTTATCACTTTCTTTTTCGCTTTGTTCGCCGTAGCGACGTGCTACTATGCGGGCCAATTCGCCAACTTCTTCCGTAAGCATGACCATATTCGTTAGCTCGTTGAAGTAACGAACACCAACAGTGGTGATCCATTCATCGACTTGCTTTTGCAAGTCTTTTACAGTCAA
>Ga0172367_10003778_pt1 | contig 19275 bp, 12 predicted proteins | sample Lak10m_FD_114542 | JGI IMG/M metagenome (GOLD analysis project Ga0172367, IMG submission 114542) | Freshwater microbial communities from Kabuno Bay, South-Kivu, Congo - kab_022012_10m | ecosystem: Environmental > Aquatic > Freshwater > Lake | place: Democratic Republic of the Congo: South-Kivu...
GATGCAACCTTGCAAAAAGAATTGAACGGCTATGCCTCGTACTGTCGAAAAACCAGGTACAGACTTGTTCCCTTTGTTTGGTAGCAACGACAATTCTCCCGCCTCTGGTGACCTCATTTTTATCTCCGTCTAAGTGCAACTTTTAATTGATCCGAAACAAAAAACGGCTGCTGGTTCATCACCAACAGTCGTTTCTCAATTTCAGGATAAAACTCACTATCGTTTACACAAAACGTCTTTTTCGTATCGCTGAATTTCAGCAATGTATTCCATGCCCACCGGAACATTCTGCAGCATACAGTAATAATCCCAAACAGCAGCAAAAGGTTTGGTTTTCAGTTCTTCGAGCATGGCCAAACGTTCGAAGTTTTTACCGGCTTCTTCCAGTTCAACCAATTGTGCAGTTGGTTCGAGCATCGCGATCATAAATGCTTTTTGTGTTGCGCGCGTTCCAACTACATAAGCGCCAATGCGGTTGATCGAAGCATCGAAGAAATCGAGACCAATGTTTACGCGGTTCAGGAAATTATTCCGGATTATCTCGGAAGCAATCAACTGGACATCTTCGTTCAGCGTAACAACGTGGTCAGAGTCCCAGCGAATGGGGCGGGTAACATGCAACAGCACCCCGTCAACAAACTGAAGGACCGACGAAATTTTGTCGCCCACCACTTCTGTCGGATGGAAGTGACCATTATCCAGACAAAGAAGAATATTGTTCTTCATCGCGTAGCCCATGTAAAACTCATTCGAGCCGACGGTCATCGATTCGAGGCCAATGCCGAACACTTTACTTTCAACGGCATCTTTCATGTACTCTTTCGGATATTTCACCGCCATTGCTTCGTCCAGAGATTTTTTCAGGGTGGCGCGGTAGCCGTTTCTGTCAATCGGTGTGTCTTTTGATCCATCCGGAATCCAGGTATTGTGTACGCAGGGAGTTCCGAGCTGCTTGCCAAATTCGGCAGAAATGGCGCGGCAACGGGCAACATGCTCTACCCAGAATTGGCGTATTTCTTCGTTTTTGCTCGAAAGGGTAAACCCGCCATCGGCTTTCGGGTGTGCAAAACACGAAGCGTTAAAGTCCATACCAATGCCCAGTTTTTTGCACCAGTCGATCCAGCTTTGGTAGTGTTTTACTTCAATCTGGTTGCGGTCAACACGCTCGCCCTGAAAATCGCCGTAAATGGCGTGCAGGTTTAGTCGTTGTTTCCCCGGAAGGAGTGAAAGCACCTTTTCGAGGTCGGCACGCATTTCGGCAATCGAAGTGGCTTTGCCCGGATAGTTTCCGGTTGCCTGAATTCCTCCGCCTGAAAGAGTGGCATCCGGAGTTTCGAAACCGCCCACGTCGTCGGTTTGCCAGCAATGCAGCGAAATCACCACATCGCCCATTTTTTGCAACACCGCATCGGTGTCGATGCCAAGTTCGGCATATTCTTCTTTGGCCAATTGATAGGCCTTTTCAATTCGTGTTTTGTTCATCGTAGAGCCTCCCCTAACCCCTCCATTGGAGGGGGATTTATTTAATTGTGAATATTTATTCGAATCAAGCATTGAATTTTAAAAACCCGAAGGGTTGCAATGATTGTAGAAAAGAGTGTAGGATTAGACAAAACCACGAAGTGGTGACATAATCCTGCCATGCCTTCGGCATTTTTTTTATATCCTTCTGAATCTCTATAATCCTGCCATACCTTCGGCATTATCATTCAACTTCTTATTTCATCATGTAGCTGAACGAATAGCTTCCAGAGCCAACGGTCAGTGACACATTTTTATCGGTTGTTTTCAATCCTGATTTTAGGTTTTCGGGCAATTCCTGTCCGTTCAGTTTCACATCACCGGCTGAAGCTGCTGGCAATATTACGATTGCAGTGGTATTGGCCGGAACGGTTACTTCGTATGTCATTTGTTTGCCGTCGAGTTTCCAGCCCGATTTGATTTTGCCGTACAATGATTCAAATTCAGCGGCAGCGTTGGTCAACCCTCCTCCCGGATGCGGGGCCAGCAGAAAATGTTTGTAGCCCGGATTGGCCTGATCGATCTCAATTCCAGCGACATAATGGTACAGCCATTCGCCGATTGCGCCGTAAGCATAGTGGTTAAAACTGTTCATGCCCACATCCTGAAACGATCCGTCGGGTTTCTGTCCGTCCCAGCGTTCCCAAATGGTGGTGGCGCCTTGCGTTACCGGGTACAGCCATGATGGATACTTTTGGCGGTTGAGCAGCATAAACGCCAGATCTTCGTAGCCATGTGCCGACAGCGTTTTACAGAGCAGCGGAGTTCCCACAAAACCAGTGGTGAGGTGCCCCATTTTCTTCACATCTTCGGCAAGGAAAGCCGCAGCATTCGGGATTAAACCTTCAGGAAGAAGACTGAATGCAAGCGCCAGCGAATAAGCGGTTTGGGTATGTGAAACCAATCGGCCGGAAGGTGTAACATAGGCATTGATAAACGCTTTTTTAATGTTTTCTGAAAGGCTGGTGTAGATTTTTGCCTCATCGGTTTTGCCAATTATGGCAGCAATTTTTCCAAGAAGTTCCGAAGAATAGGAATAATAAGCAGTTGCAATCAAATCTTTTTCGGTGGTGGCTCCGGGATAATCAGAACGTGTAGTTGCAAAAGCCAGCCAGTCGCCAAAATGAGCATCGCCTGTCCAAAGTAAATCATCACCGGCGCGGTTTTTCATGTAATCCACCCAGGCTTTCATGCTCTTGTACTGCACTTCCAGAATTCGTTTGTCGCCATAAACAAGATAGGTTGTCCACGGAACAATCAGCGAGGCATCGGCCCAGGCAGTTGAACCGCCACCGCCTTTCAGTACATCGGGAATAACATGCGGTAGCACTCCGTTGGACAACTGATCGGCAGCCACATCGCCCAGCCATTTGGTGAAAAATGGGGCCACATTAAAATTGTAGGCAGCGGTCATGCTGAAAACCTGAATGTCGCCCGTCCAGCCCAAACGCTCGTCGCGCTGCGGACAGTCGGTCGGGACATCGAGGAAATTGCCTTTTTGTCCCCATTTGATATTGTGTTGCAATTGATTGATCAATGGTTCTGAACAGGTGAACGATCCGGTGGGAGTCATGTCGGAATGAATCACGATGCCGGTAACCTGATCGAGCGAAGGTTGTCCGGAAAGTCCTTCCAACTTCACAAAACGGAAGCCGTGGAACGTGAAATGCGGTTCGAAAACTTCTTCGCCTTCACCTTTCAGGATATAAACATCGGTACATTTGGCGCTGCGGAGGTTGTCAGTATAGAAATTTCCGGCTTTGTCGAGCACTTCGGCAAATTTGATGGTTACCTGATCGCCTTTTTTACCCTGAACTTTCAGGCGCACCCAGCCCACCATGTTCTGACCCATGTCGAGCACTGTTTCACCTTTCGGGGTAGTGATCAGTTTCACTGGTTTTATCTCCTGAATGGCTTTTACCACAGCGCCCTGCGGGGCAATTAGTGTATTTTTGGTATGTTCGAGTACCCCGGCTTTTTCCCATTGGCTGTCGTTAAAACCCACCGAATTCCAGCCTGTCATTTCCTTTCGGGCATCGTAGGTTTCGCCGTTATAAATGTCGGAGAATACAATCGGACCGGTGGAAGCTTTCCACGAATTGTCGGAAACAATGGTTTCGCTGGTCCCATCGGTATAATTAATGACAAGTTGAGCCAATAGCGCCAGTTTGCTGCCGTAGTAATTGCGATTATCCTGCCATCCGATGTTGCCGCGGTACCAGCCGTCGCCCAAAATTGCGCCCATCGCGTTTTTGGCTTGAATCAAAGAAGTGACGTCGTATGTTTGGTACTGAATTCGCTTGTTGTAGCTGGTCCATCCAGGGGTAAACAGGTCGGCGCTAATTTTTTTGCCGTTCAGAAATAATTGGTACAAACCCAGCGAAGTAACGTAAACGCGGGCCGACTGCACTTTTTTTGCTGAATTGAATTCTTTGCGCAAATACTGGCTGGGTTTCGAATCTTTTACATCGGGTTCAGAGGCAAGATTAATCCACGAGGCTTTCCACGATTCGGCTTCGAGCAGGCCCATTTCCCACCAGGTAGGGGCGCTCCACGCGGTTGCCTTTCCTTTGTTGTCCCAAACGCGCACCTGCCAGTAAACACGCTGCATCGATTTCAATGCCGGCCCATCGTAGGCTACATTCACAGATTGCTCAGAATTTACTTTTCCTGAAGTCCAGAGAACTTTTCCGGTAGGAGTTTTATCGGTTACCTTGATTTCGTAGGCCGACTGCATAATATTGGTTTCCGGAGAAACAATTTTCCAGCTTAGTCGTGGTTTTTGCACATCAATTCCCAGCGGGTTGACCTGATATTCGCACACCAGTTCTTTTACTTCGGTTTTTGGGGCAGCAAATGCATTGACGCCGCTGATGATAATCATTGCGACAAGAATGCCCGTCAATTTTAAAATCTGTTTCATAGTTATTAGTTTTTGGTTAAGTCACGTTTCTGTTTTATACGAATCAAGGTTAATTTTAAAACCCGAAGGGTTGTTAGGATTGTAGAAATTAGTTGAGGAATCGCCATAAAACCACGAAGTGCCTGTCTGGCCAGCCGGACAGGGTGACAAAATCCTGCCATGCCTTCGGCATTTTTTTGTTCTTCTCTGTTTGAATTGCTACAATCTTGTCATGCCTTCGGCATTCATAAATGAACTTTCAACTAACCCTTGACAACTAAATTATTCCATGTAAAACACTTCTTCCAACGGCACCGTTACCGGCGAATTGTCGGGATTGCATTTCATGATGTCGGACATGAAAGCCCACCATTTTTGTACGATTTCGGTTTGCCCTAAATCCTGCGAACCGCCCTCGCCACTTACTTTCTGGAAAGCAAACAGCGTGTTGGTTTCTTCATCGAGAAAAATGGAGTATTCACTCACTCCGGCGTTTTTCAGGAGCTGGTGCAATTCGGGCCACAATTCGTCGTGGCGCTTTTTGTATTCCTGTTTCTGTCCCTCGTTGAGGTACATTTTAAAAGCTACGCGTTCCATTATCCAAGTGCATTTAATTCAGGATACAACCATTTGGCAACACCAATAATAATTACCGACAGAAGGATTGCGCCGATGCCCATTAAAATCATATTGTAGGTTTTCTTTGAAACGCCTTTCCATTCCTTGCGATAGAAACCCCACAAGTTGGCAGTCAGAATGATGGTGGCCATGTGCAATGTCCACGAACTGGCGCCGTTGCCAATTTTGGTTTCGCCCATTCCGTAGAAGAAAAATTGCAGGAACCAGGTTGTTCCGGCCAAAGCACAAAACAGGTAGTTGCGCACCAAAGGCGATTTTTTGTCAACGAAGTCGCTACCGGTTTTATTTTTGAAGATCAATGCGGTGGACCAAATCAGGTTGGTGGTTAGCCCGCCCCAAAGAATGACAAAGAATATGATGTTGTTTTCGAAAAGGTATTTGAAACTGCCTTCAGCCTCCGTTAAAAAAGGATAACTCTGTTCTACGGCCAACGATCGGGCAGTGACGGCCATTTCTTTTCCGGCGTCGATCCCGAAACTAAAAAATGCGCTTAAAACACCCGAAACAATGGCAATGATCAAACCCTTCGACAGGCTGAATTCGCTGTTAACACCTTCTTTCAGATGCCCCAAGTCCTGATCTTTCTTGATTCCGGCACGCCCGCTAAGGATAATTCCGGCCAACAAAACCGCAATACCGAGCAACACAATTTGTCCTCCGGTGCTACTAAACAAATCGGTAAATGACAAGCCGTTGGGAATGATTTCTGCCATACCGGGAATGTTGCGCAAAATTGGCAACCCCAACGAACCGACTATGGAAGTAATTCCGAGCAGAACTGAATTGCCGAGCGACATACCCAGGTAGCGGATGGCCAGTCCGTAGGTCAAACCTCCGATTCCCCAAAGCAAACCCATAACATAGGTATTCAGGAGAACGCGTCCCTGAGTGGATTGCAAAATCCCTTGCCAGTCGGGGATGGTGAGCACGACGGCCAGAAATGGCATAATTAACCACGAAAAGATTCCGCCGGTGATCCAGTAAATTTCCCAGCGCCATTTCTGAACCCAATTGTATGGCATGTACCAACTTCCCGAGGCGCCGCCGCCGATGGAGTGAAAAATAATCCCTAATAAAGCATTCATAGTTGTGTTTAGTTAAAGTTTATCTAATCTGACTTTTATTCTTAGTTTTGTAAATGTAAAGATACTTAGCGATTATCGCTAGTCAATGTGCGAAATGATTCTTGATTTACACAAAATGACACTGCTTAAAGTTTGCAGTCGCAGTGATCAGTCGGAAAGGGTCATTGATGGTCATTCGTTACACGTCATTTGTTGTTATTGAAATCCCATGTCAAACGAATCGTTTGTCAAATACATTACTGCCAGTCCGCTGGATAAAGAGTGGGGCTTGTTCCTCACGGTAGTTGGGTATGCTCAGATTCAGCCATCGTTGGTTTATCCGCCTCGGGTTCACCCAAGTGGTTATTTCTTTACCTGGGAAAAAGGGCGTGTGCTTCAGGAATACCAGATTAATTATATTACTGAAGGCTCCGGCATTTTTGAGACGACCGACGGTCAGTTTCAGGTTGTTCCCGGCTCGATGCTTATTTTGAGACCGGGCGTATGGCACCGCTACAAACCCGATACCGAAACCGGCTGGAACGAACATTACATCGGGTTCAATGGTGAATTTTGTGCTCAACTCTTTCGTGAGGGATTTTTCCAAAGTGGCAAACCTGTTATGTACGTTGGCTTTCAGGAGAATTTGCTGAAACTGTTTTTCGAGATCATTCAACTGGTAAAAGACGAAAAAACCGGGCACCAGCAGGTGTGTGCAGCCAATACCATTTTAATGCTCAGTAAAATTTTGTCGGTAGTGCGCAATCAGGAATTCGCCGGAAAATCGATCGAACGTAAAATCCGAAAAGCCTGTTTGTATTTCAGGGATAACCTGAATACCAACGTGAACATCGAAAAACTGGCTTCGGAAATGAACGTGGGCTATTCGTATTTCAGGCAGATGTTCCGGAAATACACCGGTATTTCGCCCACACAATATCATTTATCGCTCCGGATTCAAAAGGCCAAAGATTTGCTGATATCAACCGATTATAGCTTCAAGGAAATTGCCGTCGATCTTGGGTTTGAGTCGTATTTCTATTTTTCAAGAATATTTAAAGATAAAACGGGAAAAAGCCCGATGGAATTCAGGAAAGAACATCAGCAAACGTAAAACAGGAAAAGGGAAACCGGAGAATGGAAATACGGTTATGGCATACCTAAAAATAGAAGATACTTTTCTGGTCGCGTTTTTCTTTATAGGCTCCTTTGCGAACCACTTTTACTATCGAGCGCCGGTTTACTTCGTGCTGTTCTTCGGTACATTCCACTCCATTCGTACAGTTGTTCAAAAGCTTGGTTTCACCATATCCCTGGTACAATAATCGTTTTGAATCGATGCCTTGGGCAACCACATAATCGAACGCAGCTTTGGCCCTTTTTTTAGAAAGAAGCATGTTGTATTCATCACTTCCGCGAGAGTCGGTGTGTGACTCAATCCTGATTTCAAGATCGGGGTGTTCTTTCAGCAAAGCAATTAATTTATTCAACGTTTTTGCGGCTTCAGGATTAATGTCGGTCTTATCCAAATCGTAATTGATATACTCCAATTCCACAATCTGAAGGGCTTCGCCGTTTTCTTCCTCTATACTCTTCGGGGCCAGGAAGTTTTCTTCGGCCTCTTCAATTTTTTGTTCCAGGAATATTTCTAAAAAAACTTCGTCGTTAGGCCGAAGGGCAGATGTTCCAACGGTTTTCTCATTTTCAAAATAAAACTCCTTGGTCACATTAATTATATATTCCTGACCTTTATTGACTTCAAATTCAAACTGACCATCGGTCCGGGTTACACTGGTCAAAATCGTATTTCCGCTTTCGTTGATGACCGAAATCCTGGCATCGGCCAAAATATCTTTGGTATCGCGGTCTTTAATAACCCCGCGAATAATCACCGGAACATGTTTTATTTTCAGAAAATGTAAATCATCATTGCCTTTTCCTCCGGCCCTATTTGATGAAAAATATCCTTTCATTCCGGTTGAATCCAGCACCATCGAAAAATCGTCTTTGGGTGAATTCACCGGATATCCCATATTTTCGATGCTATTGAAAACACCTTGCTCAGGAACTGAAAAATAAACATCCAAACCGCCCAACCCCCCATGGCCATTGCTGGCAAAATAAAGGACGACATCGTTGCTGATGAATGGGAAAAACTCATTGCCTTCGGTGTTTATTTTGGGGCCAAGGTTGAAAGGCTTACTCCATTGCCCATTTTTCATTACGCTGAAATAAATGTCTGATTTTCCATATCCTCCCGGCATGTCGGACGCAAAATAGAGTACTGTCCCTGTGGTATCAATCGATGGATGGCCTACCGAATACTCGTCGCTGTTGTACCTGAAATTTTCTGTCAGCTTCCAGTCGTTTCCTTCCGGCCTGCCGATAAATATTTTAAGATTGGTAGTTCCGTCGCGACCTTGAGATGCCTTTCCCTTCAGATAACTGTTGCGGGTAAAATAGATAATGTCCTTTTTCTGATCGAAAGAAACAGGGCCATCGTGGTATGGCGTTTTAAGTTTAAGTGCAAAAGCTTCGGGTGACGACAAATCGCCATAAGGACCAATTTTTGCCGAATACATGTCCAAATACGGAAGTTCGTTCCACCTGTAGGTGGCACCTGGTTTGGTTCCGATTGATGTTGAGGAAAAAACAAGTTTCCCTTTATAAAATGACGGCCCCATCTCCGACCCAATCGTATTGATGGCGGTATTCAGGATTTCGTAATTGGCCGAATCACGCATGAGAAACTGAATATATTCGAGCAACGAAACCTGAATATTTACGCGTCCATCTTCGGGCCTCAATTCGGAGTATTCTTTCAGCCATTGCTCTGCCAACAGATACTTTCCATTGCTTTTCAGTGCCTGTGAATAATTAAAGATATCTTCCGGTTCGCTGGAATTACGATCCATTAATTTTTTCAGCCACTTTTCGACTTCCTCGGTATTTCCGATATTTCGGTTCGCTTCTGCAAGCCTTTTTATCACATAATTATCGGTAGTATCTTTCTCGTAGGCGTATTCATACAATCCAATCGCCTCAACAAAAGCAAATTCATCGAAGCTTTTATCAGCAAGTTTGGTGGTCAGCTTCTGCCCATACCCCTTGTAAGAGGTTAGGATTACCAAAACCATCACCAATAAAAATATATAGGAAGATCTTGCCATCAAAGCTGTTAAAATCGTTAAAAGTACCTCGGCGACCGCACACGACCACGACGAGGATTGAAATCATAGCTGACCATAAATTCGTGCGTTCCATTGTTATAGGCCCCCAGTTTATTTACCGGCAAGTCGTATGAATAACCGATCTTAATCTGGTTTGTAACCTGTAACTGAAACAATCCTCCAAATGAATCTCCAATTCTGAACATTGTTCCTAACCATAAACGATCATAAAACAATAAGGTTGTGTTCAGGTCAAAAGAAGCCGGAGCATTCTTAACATATTTGGTCAGAACAGATGGTTTAAATTTAACAATTCTATTTACATCAAAAACATAACCCGCCATAAAAAAAACATGAAGCTGCTCCCGACTGGTGCTTTGAACAGAGACACCGCTCTCATTAATTTTATTTTCGATAAGTTTTGGAACCGAAAGTCCTAAATAATAGTTGTTGGTATAGAAAAACGCTCCAACTCCAAAATTAGGTAAAAACCGCCGATTGATGTCGTTGGCAAATACAGGGTCGTTGGGATCGTTGGTCTCCAATTCGGTCAGCCCCGCATCAAAAAAATTAACCCCAGCCTTCAAGCCCAACGCCAGCGTTCGATTCTTTTCGAAATACAACCGGTAGGAATAATCACCATAAAATCCAGTCTGAGTAACAGGGCCGATTTTGTCGTTGAGCAATGAAAATCCCAGCCCCATTTTTGTATCGCCAATTGGAGAATGTGCCGCAAAGGAACGTGTATCGGGTGCGCCTGGCAACGAAACCCACTGATTGCGTGCAACAGCCATCATCGTCAGCACATCTTTTGAACCCGCATAAGCCGGATTCACAGTTTGCATGTTCTCCATGTATTGCGTGTACATTGGGTCTTGCTGCGCATAGGAATCGCGAGCCTGCAACACAAGCAAAATTGTTACAACCATTGCGACCGCTATAACCTTAAAATACTGTATGTAATTCTTTCTAATCAATTTCTTACTTCTGTTTTTCCTGTTTCTATCGATCTATATAAATTGACCCGTTAATATTTTCTTTCCCATCCAATCTCAAAATATAAAAATATGTTCCTGTTGGGACTTGTCCCGATTTGGAACTTCCGTCCCAGAAACCTTCTTTCCCGGCACCTTCGCCATAATTCTTCGACTGATATACAATATTTCCCCAACGGTTGAAGATTTCAATCTGAACCGATTTGTATTTAGCGATGCCCTTAATTTCAAACTTATCGTTTATACCATCTCCATTTGGTGAAAAAGCTTCAGGAATAAAGAAAGGATTGTCGTTAATGAATACAAGGACAGTTGCATTATCACAATTGTTAAAATAATCACACACCCTATAAACCAACTCATCCTGCCCGATATAATAATCATCAGGCTGATATAAAATGGTGGAATCGGCCGAAACGCTGGCAAAACCGTGCATCGGTGGTGTTACAATTGAAATGGTTGAAGGGTTGATTGCCTTTTGCGGAATATCGTTTTTAAGCACATTGATATTCACGCTTTTATTGATATTTGTTTCCGTATTATCATTAATGGCCTGTATATATAAACCTACGTTTACAGAATCCAGACTCGTACATCCAAATGAATCTTTTACTTTCAAATAATATTTTCCCAATCCGCGCACTTGCACGGTAGGATTAGTTCCTCCATTCAAAATAACACCATCTTTTGATGTCCATTCGAATGTCAATGAAGCACCTGTACTTCTGCTTCCATTCAGTAAAATTGTATTGTCAACTGCATCAACAAACACGTTTTTATCGGTAACTGCCTTTGGTGCATCCGAGACAACAATTAATACCGAAGTGGTATCTTTTTGTCCCCTGCTGTCGGTGACAGTTAAATGGTAGCGGGTTGTTTTACCCGGTAAAAATCTGGGTGCTGAGCTGGCAGCATTGTCGAGATATGCTGATGGCGACCAGTTAAAAACAAGTCCTCCCCCCGTTGATGTTGTTCCATCCAGAATATATCCCTGAGTATCGCAACTCCCGAGAGTTACAACGGGCGAACCAGCAATGCGGGCTGTCGGCTTATCGTCGGTTTGATCGACAACAAAATGCCATGCCTTACGATTGGCGCATCCTGCAATAGTATAAACAGACACCATCAGATAATAATCACCTGAAGTATTCCATTTTACCTGAATTTCATTTTCACGGCCCACCCCAAGCGGAGTCATTAAAACCTGGCTGCTAACGGCCTGAGTTGTCAGATTTGCATCAGTAAAAACCTGCCAGGTATAAATATAGTTTCCCTGGGCTTTTGGTATTTTATATTCGTGCACAGAACCACGATAAACCGAATAGAAATTTTGTCCGGTTACATTGGCAACCGAAACTATCCAAACGATCATCATGAATAGAATTCTATGTAGAATATGCTTTTTCAATTATTCGCAATAATTAAACAACTCACCTGCTGACCGACTTTCCGGGTTATTGGAAAGTCGGCAAAGCAAGGTTTGTTGTTATTCAGTACTCCGGATTTTTATTTCCGAAGAGAAATTCATATTACAACGGAGAATTAAACTCCATTTAAGTCCTCAATAAGAGGCATAACTTCAATTCGATGCTTAACAGTGTCGTTACTGTTTTTACTATCTGGCAGGTTCGTTCGGATTTCACCCTGATTTTTAATCATAAGCTGGATATCTTGTGAAGTTCCGGGAACATTCTTTACTGCCACTGTCACCGTGACCTCATTGTCGGTGCCATTCACTGTGTAAAGACGGTTAGAATCGGCCACCAGATTGCCTGAGCTAAGCCCGACAACTGATACTATCGAAATTCCTGTATTAATGACAGGATCGACCGACAGTACCGGTTCAAATTTCCAGTCATAAGTATCCCCGGCTTGGGCAGTTAACTTGTTATCTGTACCATTCACCCGTCTGACAATAAATTTCAGGGTAGTGGTGCCCGCATCATAAACCGGAGCCAATGGGTTAAATCCATCAGTTGACGCCACTGCCGGACAACTTACCGTATTATCCACCGGAATGTTTTCTGACAGAAGATCGAATTGATTGATTTGTGGTGAAATTTTCACGAATGTTTTATTTGAACATCCACCTTGTGACGAAACCTCAAACCACAAATAATATGAATGCAATGATGCCCCTTTATTCCACTGAATAGGAACCAGGGCGGTACTTAATCCAGCCCCAATAGTTCCGGTAGGACTTAATATAAAATCAAATTCCACTGTAGTAATATCATCAAGCACCGAACTGCCATTGGCATCGGCAGTCAGGTAAAACCTATATCCGTCGCCGCTCTGCAAACCATTCCACTGATAAGTGTGGGTCGCCCCTTCGTAGGGTGTGAGAGCAGAACTTTGTGCGTGGGATGCCAGGCTAAACCCGGCAATCCCAAACACTGATAAGATGATATTTTTAAGATGGGTCATCTTGCTTAAATTAAACTAGTTGCCCGAGAATGTTCCGATAGTTGGAAGATTTTTCAGAGTTACCGATGCGTTGTTGTCGGCACTGCTTGTTTCAGTTGCTAATGATACGGTTGCAGTTTGGTTTACATACAATCTAGGAGCAGAAACTGTTGCTGCAAAAAGTGCATCAGCTGATCCAGTTGTAGTTGGAACAGTAACAGTTATTGTAACAACACTTGCATTGTTACCTGTATCACCATTAGTTACTTTAACATTATAATCTCCTGAATTAGCGGTACCAGTAATAACTACGGAATTTGTTCCTGTGCCTGTTGTTATTGCGGCTGTTATACTAGTCACATCGGCAATATTTAAATCTGTTGCAGTTGATGGTATATCGAAATCAAATGACCAGTCATCGTTAACATCACCTCCGGTTTTTGTTACAGTATAAGTAAATACAGTATTCTGTCCGCTTGATGCCGGAGTATCAACACCTGGAGATACATTGATTGTTTGACAAACAACAGTTGGAGCAGCAGCAACTAAGTTAAAGTTATTAGCCGTTACTGTAATATTTGTGTAAATGAAGTTATAACAAGTTGTTTCTCCTCCATTATAAAGAACAACGTAAAGCTGATAGTTTCCTGTAGCAAATGAAGCATCGTAAGCTACATTAAAATTCAAGGTAGTTGTATTTGCCGGAACAGCATTATCAAAGTAATTTGTTCCCGCTGTAACAGTACCGGTTGTGGACGTTACTGTATAAATATGAGTTGTACCAAATGCTAAATCCGGAGTTGAATTTATTGCACCATTATCAACAAAAACACGCGCAGTACGAGCATTCGCAACATTATCAATACCAGACATGGTATAAGAGTAGGTTCCTCCTGCATAAGGAGTTACAGAAGTTTGTGCCATTGCGGTTCCAGCCACTACGACCAGTGCAAGCACCATTAAAAAAGAAAAGAATTGTTTTTTCATAACATTGAATTTTGAATTTGTGAATAACTTATTTGTATTTAATTATCTATTTTTCATTTACTTGTAAAAAAATCTAGCCCAATGGTCCCATTCCTTTCAGGGATCATCGCCTCCGGAAGAAATTATATCTACCCCCGTATCAAAATATTTTTCATTTCTCATCTCAATTGCTTTAGTTTTAATTAAACGATCCTATAGCAGGCATCGCCAATATTGTATGCGTTACTGTACGGTTTATCCCATTGTTCGAGCAATTGCTATCGCTCACATTTACCACTTTAAAAACTATATTCTGAGCGGCTCCGGGAGTATTAGCAACATAGAAAACCATATCGACCGAATTGGTACCCACTGCAATACTTTTTGTCGCTGATGCAACTTCAGGAGATCCGCTATAAACAACTCCACCGGTGAGATTGTAATCAAAATTCCAGGCACTGGCTGACAAATCACGTTCAACTCTGAATTTAACCACCGAGTAACCGGGGTTATAACTTGCCGTATTGGGATTAAAATCTCCAAAATCGGGACAATCACTTCCAACCTCATCAGAGATATCAGAAACCAGCGCATTAATGCTCTGAACTGTGACGGTAATTGTAAATGGCGATCCAACGCATGTTCCGCTTAACGAGGTCGGTGTTACGATATATTGAACCGAACCTGCCGACGAATTACTTGGATTAGTCAAAACCTGGTCGATGCTTGAGTCCGACCCTGCAGAAGCGCCGGTAATGCCTCCGGTAATGGTTCCGATTGTCCAGCTATAACTACTTGCAGTGGTGGCTGTCAATGTAATATTCGTTGAGCTTCCGTTACAGATAGTTTTTGTCGGTGAATTGGTTACCGCCGGTATCGGATTCACTGTCATCGTTACCGAATTTGAGGTTGCCGGATTGCCAGTGGCACAACTCGCATCCGAGGTCAAAACACAAACAACCACATCATTATTTGCCGGAGTGTAAGAATAAGTCGCGCTATTGGTCCCAACATCATTCCCGTTTACTTTCCATTGAAATTCCGGAGTGTCTCCCCCGTTCACTGGCGTGGCCGTAAATGTTACAGCCGATCCGGCACAAACCGGGTTATTATTTGCTGCTATACTAATACTTACAGGCAAATTCGGATTAATTGTGACCGTAATCGGATATGAAATACTTTCGCATCCAACGCCTGAGTTATTTACTGACAATGTTCCATTGTAAACCGCAGGAGTGGCCGCTGCCGGAATTGAAAGTGATATGGAAGCACTCAACAATGGTGCATTGACAACATCAACAAATCCGACAGAATTTGCGGTAGCATCATAATCAATGCTATACCGGTTAGGACTACCGGTAGTTGCAGAATAATTCAGACTGGCAGTTACTGTACCACTGCAAACAGCAGGATTATTCCCAAGGTTTATGGTTGGTAAGCTTGAAACTGTGACCGACTGTGAGAATGTTTGTGTACAGGTACCTGTTGTTGTAGTTAGGCTTACATCAAAACTCCCGGCCAAACTTCCCCAGTTAACTTTAATTTGCGAAGTACCTTGTCCTTCAGCTATTGTTCCTCCTGATACAGTCCATGCGTATGTTGTTCCGGCCGTATTCTGAACTGAATAAATCGCGCCGGTTTGCCCCACACAAGCTGACGATGGATTCGAAACCCAGTTCGTATTTTGGTTCGGCAGTATCGTCACGGTATAATCAAATGCTTTCACACATCCCCAACTGGCGTCGGTTACAGTCAAACGATATTCGTAGTTTGCCGGCGAAAGTGAAAATCCGGTCAACCAAATAAAATCAGAAGTAGTAGATCCTGGAATAAATAAGGTTGATGCACCTGGAGTAATAACCTGCCAGGAATAAGTATAATTTCCACTTCCGCCACTGACTGTTGCGGTTACCATCTTAATTGTATGCTGACAAAGTTGAGCAGGCGCATCAGTGCTTACTGTCATTTGCGGGCGAACGGTTACTGTTGTCCCTCCTGTTTGAGCCTGTGAGCAACCCGATCCATCTGAAACACTTACCAATGAATAAATGAAATCACCCGAAGTTGTTGTAGGTGCATTCACCGTTACACTATTTCCTGAAGTTGTGGTCACTTGCAAATCGGAGCCTCCGTTAATCTTATAAGTAAAAGTATAAGGCGCCGATGATCCACTTCCGGTAAATGTGATTGCAGGCGAAGCAGCATTGGGGCAAACAGTTGTAGTTCCGCTAATTGAGGCAGTTGGTAAAACATTCACTGTCATTGTTACCGAATTCGAGGTTACTGGACTCGCCGAAGCACAAGTCTCGCTCGAAGTAAGCACGCAGGTAACCACATCACCGTTGGCCGGAGTATAGGAATAAGTCGGACTGTTTGTGCCCGCATTGGTTCCATTCACTTTCCATTGGTAGGTTGGTGAGGTTCCTCCGTTGGTGGGTGTAGCGGTATATGTTACAGAAGTTCCTGAACATACAGGGTTACTGCTGGCGGCAATAGTCACACTTGCTGATTGACCTGCACTTACCGTAATTGTTACCGGATAATCCACACTTGAACAGGAAGGAGTGTATTTTATCAGTTTTAAATTTGCCTGATATACACCAGCCGCTACATCATATGGGACATTAACAGGGATATTTCCCGGAGAAGAAGCTAAAGAACCGTTCTGTGGATTGGAAAATCCGGCAGAAATTGCTGCTGCATTAAAAGTCAGTACCCAATCGGCAGGATTTCCGGAGGTAGCGGAATAAGGAATTGTGGTTGAAGTAGTTGTTTGACAAACAGAAGGATTGGTTCCCAACGTAATCGTAAGTTCAGGGTTAACAACTACACTAAATGCTGTGGAGTACACGGCAGTACAACTTCCACTTTGTACAAGAGCACGATATTCCCATGTTCCCGGAACGGACGGATTTTCTGAATATGTAGTGGAAGTGTTCGCTATATTCGACCATGCCCCACCGTCCACGCGTTTTTCCCAACGCACAACATTTCCCACATAACCAGCTCTCAAATTCATTGTTCCTGTTGAAGAGTTCAGGCAAATTGGAGTTGTTCCGTCGTAAACGCCTCCTCCAACTGAAACCGGATCGACCACAATGCTTATTTCAGACGAATTCGCCACATTACAGCTACCATTCTGCACCACTGCACGGTATTGCCAAGTCCCTGCCGAACCAGGAGTTTCAGAATAAGTGGCAGTTGTATTTGTGATATACGTCCAGGAACCTCCATCCACTCTTTTTTCCCAATTCTTAATCGTACCAGTGTAACCTGTTAAAGTAAGTGTGCCAATACTACTGCCCAAACAGGCAGGTGTTACCCCTCCTGAAACAGTTCCTCCAATACTTTCCGAAACCACAATTGTTATTTCATTGGAAGTCATAGCGCTTCCACAGGTTGGGGAAGAAGTACAAACCAAATACCATGTTCCAGCCCCCAAATCAGCACCGGCGGGAGTATAATTCGCCCCAGTAGCTCCTGCAATAGCGGTAATAGCACCTCCCGAAACCGATCGTTTTCCCCACTGACGGGCAGAAATGGTTCCACCATTGGTTTCAGTAACAGTTATCTGCGAGCCACTGCCATCGATACAAATATTTTGCTGTGAGGCAGGCGCAAGAGCCACTGCCGACAGGGTTGAGGTTACCGTTATTAAGCTGGTTGCCGTTCTGGCAGCACTAACACATCCTGAAGATGATTGCGCTTCGGCATAATAAGTTGTGTTTACGCTGGGAGAAACCGAAAAATTTTCACCACTGTTTGAGCTACCAATAGTTGTACCTCCGCTGGCTTGCGTAAACCAGTAAATTGTATTTCCGGCCGAAGTAGCGTTTAAATTAACACTTTCGCCCAAACACACCGAAGTTGCTGAAGATGGTGTTACCGAAGTTGGGGCAGCAGGAACAGCAGGCTGCGCATTGATCACGACATTGGCCGATGCAACAGATGAACATCCGGTAGCTTCGGAATATAACTGCGATTGTGGAATTATAACCGAAGTTGGCTGACTTGGGCTACTCCACGACAATTGTGAAACAGCATCGCCTCCATTTTCATAAAACTCAAGAACAATGTCATATTTCTGTCCAGCTACCAGGGGAATATTTCCGCTATTGTCGGTCGCCGAATGATCGGTCCAGTTATTAATAATTTGGTTGCCGTTTACAGAAAGTCTTATCCCGTCATCACTTCGTGTGGTAAAAGTATAATTTTCGGTATAACAAGCCTGAACTTTACCCGACCATCGCACCGAGAAAACATTAACATTTACCGGACTTCCAGGTGTTCCAGTTCCCCAATTAAAGTTTACAGTTGCATCTGTCCGGGTTAAAACAGGAGTCCCGGAAAGATCCATAACGTTAAAGTATTCTCCCTTCAGACCATTTCCTGATCCGGGACATGCAGTACTTTCATCCTCGCCGGTAACGGTGAACGAATATGTACCGGGTGCCAGATTAGTGATAGTCGCACTCGACCCCGTGCCAGTTGTTTTTACTCCACCCGGATTCATTGTCACAGTCCAGTTTCCTGAGGGCAATCCGTTTAAAGTTACACTGCCGGTTGCCACATCGCAGGTTGGCTGCACAATGGTTCCAACCAATGGCGCTGAAGGAATGACATTGATTGCAATGTTACTGCCATTATCACTACCTGCAACCGAAGGATTACTACTTACCACACGAATACGATATCCTGTGCCGCCTGAAGCTCCGGAAGGAATTGTTGCAGAAATTGTTCCGGCACCGGTTGAGGTCAGAGATCCAATGGCAACCGGAGAACTAAAACTTCCGCTGGCATCTGATAACTGAGCCGTAAAAATATTTCCGGAATTATAGGTTCCCGAAATAGTGAATGGAACTGAAAAAGTGGCTCCCTGACAAAATGGTGATCCACTAATCGTTCCGGTGGTTATGGTATTTTTCTTTTTCTCGGCCAATACAAAAAATCGATTGCTTCCTATCAGATCTGAATTGCTTACCCCGGTGGCTCCAGCAGTTCCTTCCAATGAAGTATAGGTGCCAGATTGCGATGTAGCTCCTGCAATAATATCATAAGGAGAAATTGCTGATCCCCGATCCACTGAAACAGAACTATTCGTAAAATTTCCGGAAGTAGTTAACGACCAATATTCTGTGGAACTTTTCGAGTCCAACGTGGCATCAATACTTCCTCCTGAATTTGCGGAAAAAGCTTCAACCTGGGCGGTTGTTGTACCTGTTCCTGTGGTAGGATTTTCCAACGTAAAAGGCATATAGGTTGTGCCTTCCCCTACCGGAAAACTATAAGTTGAACCCGAAGCTAAACTGGCTGGTAAAGTCCAGCGAATTGGTCCATTAATAAATGATGTTGCGGAAGCTCCAGAAATAGCGGAAGAAGAGGTATTTGTAACTGCAAGTAAATTTGTAGTTGTAGAATTTAATAACCCTGAGGTAAAAATAAGGTTACCGCCGACGGCGATACTTTGACTCAATGTAACCCCTCCTGAACTGTTAACAATTAAATCATTCACCGTTCCAGCATCCGGAGTAGTTAAAAACGTTCCTGTATTGGCTCCCTGAAATTCATAATTTGCACCACTACTTAAACCCGAATTCATATTTGTGGAAGAA